>Ga0157363_1000015_pt1 | contig 179436 bp, 147 predicted proteins | sample AttsexASBM1_FD_111477 | JGI IMG/M metagenome (GOLD analysis project Ga0157363, IMG submission 111477) | Fungus gardens microbial communities from leaf cutter ant in Ribeirão Preto, State of São Paulo, Brazil - Atta sexdens ASBM1 | ecosystem: Host-associated > Fungi > Mycelium > Unclassified ...
GCGCGCACTATCTCGCCTGCAACCGGCGTTTCGACGACGCGGCCTAACCGAGGGTTGCGCGCGGGTTCGGACATGAGCCGACTATGGCGCTGCACCGTTATTTAAGCAATGTCTATTTGGCTTAAATAGTAGATGAGGTAAGGTAAGCGCTCTTAAATAAGAGGCGCTGTCACCATGAGCCGCAACGCGCTGCTTCGATGATTGATCTGCCGATCAATCGTGGCATTCGGCTGTTCTGTTGGTCGCAGGGAAGGAGTTCTGACAGTCAGTCTGGTTTATCGGAGAGGGACTTTTGAAGGGATATATGGGGACATGGGAAAAAGCTTCCTCTTTCTCAGCCATTTAGCTATTCTGCCAGACGTTCAACGAACCCGCTGACAAGCAGCAGTTTTCTTTGGTTGCAGGCCCCCGCAACCAAAATACCCCCCCAATACACAATCCAGGCACAGCGCAGCTCTCTCACAGAGAATACGCGTCTATACGCGCGCGTATGGCTTAAAAATCTCGTCAGAAATTCTGTAATCAACGATTTTGTAATCTGCGCCGCGCTTTCCAACGGATTATCATGCCAGATATCAGCGCCTGTTGGGGCCTTTTGCAGGTAGGGTAGTCTCAGCTTGGCGCCTTCGACTATATGGCAGCCGTGCTATCCGCTGTATAATGCCGCTCACGACCAGAACATACAGTCCGAGACCTCGATGCATCCGACGAATTGCCTATCTGCCTTCCCCGTCTGGCTTGATGGGCGTAATTGGCTCCCGGGGGGGACGGGTATTCATAGCTTCACACACGCTCTGAACGAAACTCTTGCGAGCAGGAATATCCCGACTGCGATCTTACTGGATCGTGATTCGAGCAAACCACATTCAATAACGACCAATTTGCGCAAATTTTGTAACGCAATGATCGGAAGGTTACCCGCAATTCGTGATACGTCCCATGGTGATATCATTATAGACGATCTATACAGAACAGCACATACGAGGTTCCGTCTTCGGGGACAGATCAGCGAATTCGATGTTGCAAATGCTGCAACGCCGCCAAAGGTGGTTCACTGGACATCTCCTTTGCCAATACAGGCCAGAGGCGCACTCAATGTCGTGACGATTCACGATATAATTCCGCTCACACACCCTAATCTGACAGGGATAGACTCTCGCCGGTTCGAAGATCTCCTGGGGCGACTTTTCGAGCGCGTTGATGGTATTACCACCGTGTCAGAGGCCGTCCGTTCTGAAATTGTTTCTCGTTTTGGTATAGCGCCGGGAAGAATAAGAAACCTCTACCAGCCAGTCTCGCATAGCGCGCTCCAGATCGAAGCTGCCAGAGCAGTTCAGCCGATTGTGCAAGATGGTGGTTATATATGCGTCGGAAGGGTCGAAGCGCGGAAGAACATTGATCGTCTTCTGGAGGCTCATGCGCTTAGCCATACACGCAGGCCGATAACCCTGATAGGACCTGATGGGGATGACCGACCTGCCTGCATTTCTCGAGGAGTTACAAGCACTGTCAGACGCGTCAAATGGTGCGAGAAGACTCAATTGCTGCGGACCATTCTCGGAGCCCGCGCACTCTTGTTTCCATCCCTCGCCGAGGGCTTTGGTTTACCGATCATCGAAGCAATGGGGCTGGGCATACCCGTGATGACGTCGGGCGTTGGCGCAACGGCTGAAATCGCGGGGGATGCGGCTATCCTCGTCGATCCAGAAAACGTGCAGGAAATGGCAGCCGCCATAGTGGCGCTCGATCGTGATGATGCATCAGGCATTGAGGCGCGGCAGCGACTTGTATCCGCCGGTTACCAGCGTGCGCAATTATTCACCAAAGAGGCTTTTGCGGAAAAAGTTATAGGGTTTTACCGAGAACTAGCCTCCGCCCGTGGCATCTGACACGCTACAAGGCTGATGATCAATTGGTGTAATCCCGCAGGGGTGAGATCGCTTGGCATTACGCCCTGTGACGCCTGCTCACCAGACTGCGAGTCCGGGAATCGCATTACGACGTAGGGCGTGTGTTTTGCACCACCTGGCACAATGCTACCGGGGATCGACGGACGATGATCGCCGAAAAACACCAGCATTGAGTCCCGTCCGGTTGCTGCAAGGCGTTCAGAGAGAGACCGTAACAAAGCATCACTGTTTGCCGCATGATGTTCCCATGCGCCAGTCGCCGTTGTCTGATTTGCGCGTCCAGGAGCCCAGGGGCCGTGGTTCTCCATCGTCACAGCATAGAGGAGAGTCGGCTCATCAGCCTGTTCTACAAGCTCCATCAGACGCTCTCCCAGAGCCATATCGCTAATGTAAGGTGTGTTCCCTGCGGGAGGAGGAAAGTGGTCCTCGCCAATGATTTCGTTGAAGCCCAAACTAGGCATGAGCTTAGCGCGATCGTAAAAGCGCATATCGTGGGGATGAATGAAAACGGATCGCGTGAAAAAACGCGACAGTCTGTGTGGAAGCGCGAAAGACGATTCCGTATCGGCCGTCAAAAAAGGGTCGAATGAGCGGAAACCAAGTTCACTCTCATTTCGCCCGCATAATACTCCGTATTCTGTGCGCATGGTGTATGCACCAAAACCACTAACATGGAGATCTCCCCACGCGACTGACTTTTCCCGGGTGTATTGAAGTCCTGGGAACGAAAAATGGCCAACGGGGATCTCAGCGAATGACTCGCACTGTACGACCAGAAGAATTTCCGGAGGTTTCGTCACGTTGCCCGGTATGATGGGTGGTATAGGTGAGGGAGAGACGCTGCGTTTCCACCGCATCCAGTATATGGCGAGTGTGGGAACAAGACCGTATGCGTGCAAATCCGTTGTCAGGTGCGGATGGCCCATCCGGTTGGAACGTAGCAGGAACAGGGCATTAATGTAGCCAATAACGCCTGAAACAAAGGCAATGACCGCACCAAGTGCGGCCATCCGGGCGTTCGGACTTGAGAAGCGGTAAACCCCGCCCGCAAGGATGCATATCGAGAGCATTATGCCGCATTTTAGGGCGTTGGGAATCACCCCCAGATAGAATCTGGGGTAGAGAACAAAGGACCGTAGCGCGACGACATCCGAAAATACCAAGGGTTCCCCAAGCGTTCGATATTTAATGTTGGATCCTACCGTTAGCGCGGCTGCCAGAAAAACGACTAACGTCGCGGCCACAAAGGGTGATCCGATGAACATGAGAAATATGCCGAAACCTGCAGTGGTGATTGCAGCCCGCAATGGAAGCGCAATCGGCGCCCGTAAAAGCCGGCGTGGTTTCGCAGCTAGGTCAATCGCCTCAGTCGTTAAAAGGGAGAGTATTAGAATCTTGATTGCGACAGACAAGCCCATGACCAGTTCAATATATAGCCTGTTTGGCATAATGCCAGAGACCCATAAATAGGACAATCGCATCGGCGGCCGCCGACGTTTTTAGCGGTAGCGAGCTTCTATTAATGTCTACGTCTTGGGGCGTTGAGGCAAATCTTCACCGGACTGACCTTTTTCGGACAGATTCGGCGCAGAAGCTATATCTCCCTCATGGCGACCACAGATGGGGGAACAACAGGGTCGAGGCGCATCGGGACAGATTTTTGCGAGATGCATCTAAAGCAACAGGTCTCGGTGAATGAGACAGGATTGTTAGAGAGGTCGCGATGTCATTCGCTGAGATACATGGTTTATCCGACAGGATTTTTGTGCGAAGGGCTGCGGTACCTTCCCCCGTCTGTATGGAAAGAGATTTCGGAACTGTGAACTGCGCGCCTGTCCTGCTTCGTATGCCACCGTTCCGCGCTGCAGGGCGAGAAATCGGCACTTGCGACCAATCTTGGGATAATATTACCCCAGATGACGGCGCGGAGGGGTCAACTTCTGATCTGGCCGTGCTGGATCTCATATGGCGCGAGCGGGTCGGAGGCGAATATGTTGCTCGAGGCGTGCCTGTTTTCGAAACACAGAGATCAGTTGCCGTGTCGCTCCATTCTCCCGGATCCTCACTCGGAACCGTCGATTATGCCATCCAGCGTTGGGGTGCACACAGGCTCATTACCGTCCTCTCCTTCGAAGATCCTGTAGCACACAAGCGAATAAGTGCTGCAATCAGGGCGAGGGGCGTACAGATCATCGACGCTGGCCTCAATCCGCATCAGTTGATTGATCCCTGTCAGGTCGTGGTTGCGGACCAGATTGACGATCTGGTGCTGCTTGGGTTGTGCGCCGACCGCGAAGTTTGGACGTTGGGGGGGGCGGATCTCAAACGCGAGAGCCGAGAGAAGGCTGCGCGTTTGATCGTTAAGAGCACGCATTATACCAATCCTTTCTCGGGCGAAGCCATGCACGTGGAGGAGGTCGTAAGTCTGCTCGCTTTCTGGGGCCAGATCATTCGCGAGAATCGCGATGTGGCAGCCTGCTACGGGATGGCCTGGTGGAAACGCAGGCGAATGTCTGCTTTCTTCGATCAGGCACCGGGTGCGCCTGCGGCCACGAGATCGGTTAGCCGTGTTCTCGCGCAAGCCCGTCGTAGCGGAAAGGCTGTAGCATCGTGGTCAACGCGCTCATCGAACAGGTTGCTTGCACGAGCAGCGAAAGCCGCTGCACCGGTTTGGCGTGTGGAGGATGGGTTCATACGCTCCGTGGGGTTAGGCAGCGATCTGTTGCCACCGGCTTCGATCGTTCTCGACCGCCGTGGCATATATTATGATCCGACGCGGGAGAGTGATCTAGAGTTTCTTCTGGCGACACATGCGTTTGATGAGGCGATCAGAGCCAGAGGACGATCGCTTATTGCCCGAGTGGTAAAAGAACAGGTGTCCAAGTACGGAGCCGATTCATCAGACTTCGCGAGCCTGATCAACCGGTCAGGGACAGTGTCTTCCAATCGAAGGCGTATACTCGTACCGGGACAGGTAGCGGATGATCAGTCCGTATTACGAGGAGGGGCAGGCGTTTCCGGAAATCTCGACCTTTTGCAGCGGGTCAGGAGAGATAACCCGGAAGCCTACATCATCTATCGCCCACATCCTGACGTTGAGGCCGGGCACCGGGCTGGGGCGATAGAGGATGAGGTGGTCCTTGGCGAGGCTGATGCAATCTCGCGCGGAGGTTCGATGGCTGTTCTGCTTAATCAGATCGACGAAGTGCATACACTCACCTCGTTGACCGGGTTTGAGGCACTTTTGAGGAATATAAGCGTTTCTGTCTGGGGTCAGCCCTTCTATGCAGGATGGGGTTTGACGATTGACCACGCGCCGCAATTGCCGAGGCGAGGGCGTAACCTTTTAATAGAGGAGCTGGTAGCCGGTACCCTCATTCTCTATCCCCGGTATATCGATCCTCTGACCGGGTTACCTTGCACACCTGAAGTGCTCCTTGATCGATTGGCTGACAAGTCGTTGTGGGTTCTCCCGCTCTGGTCGCGCATCAGACGCATACAGGGAAATTGCCGGCGCCAGACTGTCAGAATTTGGAACTTGCTATCTCGAGTACTATCCCATGAACGATAAAACCACTCAGACAGATAATTCGTCATTTGGCGTGGGGCGCAAAAGGAATTTTCTGCTGCTCCAAGGGCTGATGGGGCCATTTTTTCAGCGGATCGGTGCTGCTCTTCGTGTCGAGGGATTCGGGGTATTCAAGGTAAATTTTAATGGTGGAGATCGCCTGTTCTGGCGTCTTCCCGGTGGCATTGATTACACTGGAAGCGAGGCGGACTGGCCTGCGGCCCTGCGCGGCATCATTGCGCGGTATGAAATCACGGATGTCGTACTCTTTGGCGATTGCCGCGTTTTGCACCGCGCGGCCATAGCGGTCTGTCGTGAGCAAACGACCACTGTGCACGTGTTTGAAGAAGGGTATATCCGTCCGGACTGGGTGACACTCGAAGTCGGGGGCGTGAATGGTTTCTCGGCGCTCCCCCGGGACCCCGCATGGTATCTGAGCCACATCCCGTCGACGGACATTACCGATGCGTTGGGTAGTGTACCCTCTTCTTTCCGAAGGCGGGCGCTGGAAGGGGTCGCGTATAATGCAGCAGATCTCCTGACGCGCTGGTACTATCGCCACTGGAAAACACACCGTCCCTGGCCTCCACTGGTTGAGGGTATCGGGTGGGTCAAGCGGCTCGCAGACCGTAAGGCTGCAGGGCGTCGTTCGCGTGCAGTACTTGCCGAGCTCAAGCGCACCGATGCCCGCTATGTTCTTGTCCCCCTCCAGCTCGATGCAGATGCACAAGTCAGGTTGCACTCTCCTTTTTCGTCGATCTCGGAGGCTCTAGACCTGATCTTCGCCTCTTACGCCCGTTATGCTCCCAGTGAGTTGCGGTTGGTCGTCAAGGAACATCCCCTCGATAACGGTGTTGTTGACTGGCGCCTGAGGGTTCGTAAGCTCGCTTCTGATTATGGCGTGAGTGAGCGCGTTGATTACGTGGAGGAGGGTGATATCGCACTGATGGTGCGTGACTCTGCTGGCCTGGTAACGATCAATTCCACAACTGGAACCTTGGCGCTGGCTTCGAGGGTTCCTGTCATCACGCTGGGCGACGCTGTGTACGATGTTCCTGGCATAACCTATCAGGGGGCGCTCGATGCTTTCTGGGCGAATCCCGGGACGCCGGATGGCGCCTTGTTCGAAGCATTCAGGCACGTGCTTATCGAGAGATGTCTGATCAAGGGAGGCTTCTTCTCCGAGGTCGGCCTATCCATGCTGGTCCGTGGGAGCCTTACCCGCCTCAAAGCGCATTGTCCGGTCGAGCATGCGCACTGGCTTCGGCCACCAAGCGCCCCTAATGAGGGGACTGAGGACGGACTGACGCCGCTATCACCATCGCCTGTGAAGGGCGTCCCGGAGACTGGCATTTGCTGAAGCTTACCGAAGCCCGCAGACCCATAATCCTAGATATCTCCCGGCTCATCTCGCGAGCGCGCGCCTTAGCTGCGACCGGCATAGATCGAGTGGAGCTGGCTTATGCCGAATATCTAATTGCTCATGAGAGCGACCGTACCTGGTTTTGCGCCTATCATCCCATGGGTTTCATCGGCCTACTGCATACAGACCAGGCAAAGTGGTTTGTCGAGGCGCTTTCCCGACGCTGGGGCGGCCAAACGCGTGAGGACACGCAAAACCGCGCTCGCCTCCTCCAGCTTTCCTTGCTGCGCTGGAAACGCGGATCGTTACCTTGGGGGGGGATCACCAGGGAGAAGGCTATCTATCTGCTTGTCTCTCATCATCATTTGACGCACCCGGGCGTGATTGGAGCCGTGCTGAAACGTTGGCGCGCAGATCTGATCGTCATGTTGCATGATTTGATACCGATAGAGTTTCCCGAATATTCTCGACCGCGCGAGGCAGCACGCCACGTACTACGGGTGCAGACGATTGCCGATTTTGCACACGGGGTGATCGTTCCAGCTGACGCGGTGGGAAGGTCGCTTGGGAGTATGTTGCGTGGGGGCGCCAAGGCTGACTGTCAAATATGGACAATACCCCATGGCGTACCAGATGCTGTGAAAACTGTAACCTATCAGGAGACGACCCACACTGGGCGGGAAGGGGATACACCATACTTCGTTTGCTTGGGCACGATCGAGCCCCGCAAGAATCATCTGCTGCTACTCAATCTCTGGCGCGACATGGTGAAATCGGAGGGGGGCTGTGTCCCAAGACTACTTCTCATCGGCAAGCGAGGATGGGAGAACGAGAACGTTCTGGACATGCTTGAGCGTTGCGCAGCCTTGCGTGGCCATGTCGAGGAATTATCCGGACTTTCCGATGAAGCGGTCGTGAGCATTCTTCGTGGCGCCCGAGGCCTGCTCTTTCCCACCTTTGCGGAAGGGTTCGGCTTACCGCTTGCCGAGGCTCTGACACTTGGTGTTCCGTCAATTGTGGCCGATATCGAGGTGCTTCGCGAGGTTGGGGGGGAAATTCCCTGTTATCTGGATCCGAATGATGGGATAGGGTGGCGGGCTGCAATTGCGGATTTCGCAGCCGAGGGGCCGGTCTACAGGGCCCAGAAAGCCCTAGTGGCCAATGCCGACTATTGGGGGTGGACCGAGAGCGTTGCTGCGTCCATAACCAAGATCGATCAAGTCGCGGTTGGCGCCGTCAACCTCCACCAGGGATGAGAGCCAAAGACATGAGTGGTGATCGCCTCCAGAGGCAAGCTGTGCATCAGCGATCAGGAAAGGATGAGCCCCCAATCCGGCTCTTCAAGTCTGAATGGCTGGAACGCCTGACACTCACTTCCCTGCGAGTGTTTCTCAGCGTGTGGCTATCGATCGTTGGCGTCCAGATTGCCTGCACGATCTGGGTATGCGAACGTGCACCTGCTTCTTTGGGCTGGCTGCTGCTTGGCTTTATCGCCTGGTTCCCGTTCGAATATGTCATGCATCGCTTTGCATTTCACCTCAGCAGTAATAACCGAATGGTAAAGCGCATCGTGTGGCTGATGCATACCAATCACCATGTCCAGCCCGCGCACCGCCTGCGGACGGTTATGCCGCTCACAGTGTCAATCCCGCTCGGCATTCTGTTCGAAACAGCTAGTGTAGAGTGGTTGGGTGTCAGCTTGGGAGTGGCCGCAGTGACTGGGTTTTTCATGGGTTACGTGGTATACGATTTTACCCATTACGCGTGTCACAATCTCCCAATGAAATCAAGATTCCAAGCCGGACTAAAACGGCATCACTTGCGGCATCATTTTGTCAATCATGATCGGAATTTTTCGATCACAGCGCCATTGATTGATCGGATATTTTCGACTCATGAGTAAACTACAGTACAAGCCGATTGTTAGATCCAAGCGTACTAGAATTTTTGTTGATGGTTTCAATCTCTCGCTACCCAAGGGGACTGGCGTCGCCACCTATGCCCGCGCCCTGACCTGTCTCTTGCGCGATATGGGTCATGACATAGGTGTTCTCTATGGCATGAATATCTCCAAACGTACGTCATTGGCGCTTCGTGAGGTTATCTTTTTCGATAGCCTGGATGGAAGGGCGCCCCGGCGCAAAATTCTACCATTGAGTTCGAGATGGTGGAAACTGCGCGTGGGGGAGCTCATTGGCGAAAAGGCTGTTCAGATCCCGGTCACAGGTAGGGTGGAGGCTCGTTCACTCAGCGCCAGAATGCCGGAATATGACCAGCTCTGGAATGTGCCGGACCTTTATGAGCGGGCAAGCCGTTATTTTAGAAGGACGGGAAGGATGATGGAGGTGTCAGTTCCGGGCGGGATCGACATCATGCATTGGACCTACCCGATGCCTATCAGGGTGAAGGGTGCCAAAAATATCTATACCATTCACGATATCGTACCGCTCAAGCTTCCTTATACGACTTTGGATGATAAAGGTTATTATTACAGGCTCATACGTAAGCTGAGCCGCGAGGCAGATGCTATTTGTACGGTTTCAGAGGCGTCAAAACGGGAGATTCTCGACTTTTTTCCGCAGTTGCAGGGCAAAATCTATAACACTTATCAATCCTTTGAGCCCAAAGCAGTAGCGACCCCAGAGGGAAGGGAGATGCATGCCAAAGTTGTGAGAACCCTATGTGGGAGGGGGCTGGACCAGTTCTATTTGTTTTTCGGGTCGTTAGAGCCCAAAAAAAACATAGGCAGATTGATCGAAGGCTTTCTCTCTGCTCAGACTGACCGTGTCTTGGTAATCGTGGGTGCGATGGCCTGGAAGGCAGAAGCGGAATTGCGCTATCTCGACAAGGGTATAGAGCAGGGAAGGATCATCCAACTTGAATATCTGCCTTCGTCATCATTACAGAGCCTCATAGTTGGGGCGAAAGCTGTTCTGTTTCCATCGCTGAGTGAAGGGTTCGGGTTACCTGTGCTGGAAGCGCTTGCTGCGGGCACGCCCGTGCTGACTTCTCGGGAAGGGGCTTTGCCAGAGGTTGCCGGTGACGCGGCAATCTTCGTCGATGCGTATGATGTTGGTTCGATCGCGCGCGGTATCGAGACAATAGACTGCGATGATGACTTACGTATGAAAATTGCGGATGAAGCATGCAGCCAGGTCAAGAAGTTTGACATGGCTTCTTACGCCGAACGTGTCGCGCTTCTCTACGGAGATATCTTGAAGAATTGAATGTGCTGATTTAGAGCGGCACATGTCCCCCAGCTTATCTCGACCCTTATCCCAGGATAGGGCGATAGATAGGTAGGGGCACCTTGCGGCCGGTCAGCGCTGATAGTGCCGCCTAGCTTGGGAAACTGCCTTTGTGCATCCAAGGTACCGACGGCTCTCTTGAGCCGATCATGCGACGGACAGCAGCAGGTCTCCGCTTCGCACGAGTCTTGTGGACGTCGTCATGACGTAAAGTGCTTAGTCAGGCGCGCGTCGCTCGTCTCGCAGCCCGATGTGAATGATCCTCCAATCGCGGCCCGCTCTGAATCAGATCCGCAGGGATGAAACGCGGCCACTCCCGTCGGTATGCCGGTTAGTGCCGGCTTCGAGAGAGGCGCTACCCAAGCGGTATATCGACGATTGTATGACTCCGTTTTTCAATGGATGGTACTCACGGCTTCGCTGGCTTGATAAAGCCTGTGGACCCCTCGAAAAAACTGCTCCGGAATGCGAAGCTCTCCCTGATCGGGAGAGGATTACAACGCGGACGCTGCGGTTAGAGTGATCGAATTACCTATGATGACATAAAATGACAGGATGGGTAGCCCGCCGAAGCTAGAATGGCGCATAACCTAATTCATTGTGGGTTACCAAGAGTGATTCATGAGCCAGATGCCTAGCGGAAAACTTCCCCTTGGTCACCTTATCAATCAGGTGCGCATCCAATTAAGAAAAGATCGAATTGCGGCCTAGATCGAGAATTCGAATTTGACATTTAATAACACCAATATCACCCGTATAATATTTCGGAATTGGCAGCGTGGAAAATAAAAATTCGCATATGAATCAAGATAAATCGAAAATCAGACCACAGAAAGCTTTCATACCCATCAGTTACCTGAAAAATATCAAAAACATATGACAACATTTGTGGGTCGTCATTAGTTTCCCGGATCAAATATTATACTATGCTATTTAATACCCCGCGGCTTGGTGCGCCTTCCGAAAACGAGATTCTGCATCGACCCTGATGCTGGATGGTCCGCAACAACGTGGATGTGATTTAATCTATGCACAATAAATCAAATGATGAATAAGGGACTCATATTGCGAGGGTCGCTGGCCCGAGAGCCGCTTGAAGGGTACTGGAAAATGTTTTTTGGCAAAAAACGGCCTCTGAAAAAAGGGACGAACTCCCGGCTTGTCAGGGAAAAAGCTCAGGCTACAGAGGCTCAGGCAGCGCGCAACTGGAGCGAAGCAGCAAGATTATGGGCCGAGATTGCTTGCCTGACCCCCGATGAGATCAATCCGTGGCTTCAGTTGGGGAATGTGCAGAACGAACTGGGTCTGTGGCATCAATCGCTGGACTCTTTTCGTAAGGCAGCGGAGGTCGAGCCGGGTGCAGTCACGCCCCTGATCGGCATGGCGGGCGTTTACGAACGTATGGGGCAATGGGATGACGCTTATGGCTGTTGGCAGGACTGTGCGGTCGCCGCAGCGCTGAACCCGCCGGCAGACACGCTGCTCATCACGTTGCATTTGTCTCTCTCTGCTTTGCGCACAGGACGAGTGGAGCAGGCTTCGGTTCTGCTGGATAGAGCGCTCAAAGCGAACCCTGCCGCTACAGACATTCCGCTCTATCATTCCTTGCGTTTGGAACTGCTTCGGTTGCGCGAACCCGACAACCTTGTGAACGTACCGGTTGAGGTTGCTGTCGATGACTCCGGGGTGGCGTTTGAGATTGCGTCTGCGCACCTGCGTGCTGGATCAGTGTTGAGCGGGCTCGACGCACTCGATCCGCATATCGCCCGGCAGGATTGCCACCCCGATTTCCTGTGGCTTGCTTCCGATCTGAATGAGAAGCTCGGACGTTGGAGAGAAGTGCTGCGCCTGTGTGCGCGTGCGATCGAGACAGCACCGGATGAAACGCGATTTCGTGACCGTGCTTTTTCGGTGGCGCTCAAGCTGGGTGATCTCAAACTGGCACGTATCTATGCTGGTGCGGCTGGCAGGCGGGATGACTGGAATCTCGTGCATGACTTGATGAGCGCATACAAAAATGATGGTCAGGGTCGACATGCTCGCCTTTTGTGCCGATGGCTGAATCGTAAGTGGCACCATAGCCTGTGGCATAGACTAGAATATATCAAGCTCGTTGCAGCAACGCTGTCACCTGATATCGCCGACAAGATGATACGCGAGTATATCGCGGACCATGGTACCACGGAAGAAAGTCTGCGCACTTACGCAGATATTGCATTCCTCGCGGGCAATTTCCTCGACGCAACGCGTCGCCTGAATTTTTTTCTTGAGAAATGTGGTGACGACGAGGGAGTGAGCGTCCTTCTGGGTTATGCCCTTGCGAACGCTGTAAGCATTGATGCTGCAGAAGCTCATTTCAGTGACGTTGCAACCCGCCAGTTCCAGTCGCAGGGTGCCCTTGTTGGTCTTGCCCATATGGCTATGCGCCGTCGAGACAAGCAAGCAACCTATGATCGGTGGAAGCGGATAAACAAGATATATCCCGAGTTCGACATTGGTCACGTTGAGCTTGCAAGAAGCGCTTATGAAATGAGGCAGATGGACCTCGTACTCAGCATCTGCAAGGAGCGGCTCAATACCAACCCTGATGACGCAACCGTAGGGGAATTCCTGGTTTGGTTCTTGCTGGCCAACGGGCGCTTCCAGGAGGCATGGCAGCAACTTGCAATTCTCGAGCAGTACTCAGCCAGCTGGACCGTCGTAGATCTCAAAATTCAGATCGCCGCCTACCTTGGCAAGCTTGACTCGCACCTCGAAGAAATCCTGTCGGTCGTACCACAGTCATCGAACCGGGAGTCTAGCAAGCGTCTTTATGGTATAATACGGCACCTTGTGGTTGTTGGCCGCGAAGACCTCATGCCAACCCTGATCAACGCCACAGCGTGTGATCCCAGGATGCTCGGCTGGATGTGGCCGTACATCAAGGGCATGAAGATGAATGATCGACGCTTGCCCGTGGGTCCGTTGGCCGATGGCGGTGACAACGTCCAGCACGCGTGGAAGTCGGCCGCGGTGAGAGTCCGGGCGGATATTGCTGAGTACGTCAGAGATGCCTCCGTGCTTGAAATCGAGAAAATTGTCTCCAAACCCAAGCATCTTCACCCGGTTGTTCATATTATCAATAAGTTTGAGCAGGTCTCCGGAGGCAGCGAACTTCATGCACTGGATATCGCCGAGCGTGTGGGTAAATTCGCCAATGTGAAGCTTTGGGCGCCTGAGATGCCGCACCCGCGCTTCCATGAGCAGGGGCTTGTCAGCCCGATCGAGCCTGCGCAAGGCAAGGTTCCCTATTCGGGCGTCATCGTGTTTGTCGGCGTGTACTTCGATATCGGAGACTGGTTGGCCTATGCGCAACCCTCACGCGTTATCTTTCTGTACAACACGTTCGAAGCGCCGATGGTATTTGACCGCGTGCGCGAAGTCTGGGAACGTTGCGGCGTGCGCTCCGAACTCCTTTATTGTTCGGATATGATGCAGCACGAGGTCGATCTGCCTGGGTTGTTTGAGCCCTCTCCAACAGATATCGTCGCATTCTCGCCGATCAAGGCGCCGCGTGCCGCTGATCACAAATTCACCTTGGGTCGACACAGTCGGGACGTGATGGAAAAACATCATGTCGAGGACTGGAAAGTGTACGAGGCGGTAGCACAGGCGGGCGGAACCTCACAGATACTGGGCGGTACGTGCATGGAACCCCTGTTCCCATCTATCAAGGGAATGGAACTCCTCCCGGCTCGCTCGGGCGATATGGTGCCGTTCCTGCAGTCGCTTGATTGCTACTTCTACCGGACATCAACCTGGATCGAGCCTTGGGGGCGGGTTGTGATTGAAGCTATGGCTTGCGGTTTGCCGGTGGTAGCGAGCCGTAACGGAGGATATGCTCAGGTTATCGAGCATGGCGTGAACGGTTTTCTCTTCGACGAGACGGAAGAGGCGGTCGCTCTGATCAAGGCGCTTGCCGCTGATCCGGATCTCAGAATGAGGATCGGTCGCGCTGCACGTGAGTCGATGGAAGAACTCTTGGGGGAGACGAGCATGCGTCGTCTCGTCTCCTTCTACCTTATGAACTGATCTCGTGGTCTTTGGGATTTTGGTATCGGCTTGTTTTGTCGGGCACCGAACTCCCAAAGGCACTGGGACCAAGCTCATGATGACCGTTGGCATCAATATACGCTGTCAAATCGATCCAAAACAATCCACAGCGTCTCGAGCAGTGTTTTGTTAGGGTGTCGCCTCGAGCTCCGCAGATAGCTGACAGTATTTTTGCGGCGTTTTCGCCGCATCCTGCGAATCTTGTTTCGAGTCGATATCCACGAGCGGGTTAGCCAAAAAGCGCGCGCTTGGCCTCGTCGGTGGATCGTCGGGTATCTCTCAGGGAGCCACTGTGCCAAAGCAATGCGATTTATATCTCAATATGACTGATCGCTTAAGGTGGAGATCCGCGAGTGTAGCGTGGGCGGTGGCTCTAGGCACAATCGCAACTGGGTTATGCTCCCGATGACTGGTCCGCTGTCCCAGTCCTGCGAGTGTGAGCGAAGTTGTATGATCGTCGAGAGGCTACCAGCATCGATTTCACCCATTTTATCTATGGCGCATTGTCGTACGCAAGAGGGCGGAGAAGCTGACTCCGGTGGACATGGCTTACCGTCCAGCGCCAGTCTCCCGTGCCAAACGCAATGACGGGGCGACCAGCGAGGTGCAAACGCGCTTTCCGCGATTGGCTATCTCTTCGAGAGTGTCGGGCCGGGCCCGAGGAAGTGCCGATACGCAGGAGTTACGCGTTTGCAGGAGATTTGGAGCGGGATTGCCATTGTAATATACGCCTCTGGTGAGGTATTGATGACGGGTCCCGCGCCACACCATCGATTGCAGAATGAGCCTGATAAGCGTATGTCAAATACTAAAGCGCTACTAACAAAATACGTATATTCTTCATTCAGTTTGTTGGTTATTTTGCCAACCATACTCACGATTTCATATTTCATCTTTATCGCGACGCCTCAGTACGTATCAGAGGCCCAGTTTGTAGTTCGCGGTGAGGGTGTTGCTCCTCCTGGTGCTCTGGCGAGCCTGCTTGAAACCACCGGGAGTGGTAGTGCCACCAGTGAAGATACCTATGCGGTGCAGGACTACATGATGTCCCGTGATGCGATGGACCTACTGATCAAGGATGACGATCTGCAGTCGATCTTTGCGCGTCGCAATGCTGACTTCATCGCCCGGTTCCCCAACTTCCTGCAGGGCCAGACACGCGAGCATTTTTATCGATATTATCAGCGCCATGTACTGGCGGAGCTGGACTCCACCAGCGGAATTTCTACGCTCTCCGTGCGAACATTCTCGCCTCAGGACTCGCAATTGCTCGCACGCTCGTTGATGATCGCCGCCGAGCAACTGGTGAACCGCATGAATGCGCGTCAGCGGGAGAATCTGATCAGCAGTTCCAGGAAAGAGTTGGAGAGCGCTCGCGCGGCATTGGAAGAGGTTAACGGCAAGATCGCTGAGTACCGCACAAAAGTCTCCTTGATTGACCCGCTTAAGCAGTCGGCCCCAGTCCTTGCTCAGGCTCACGAACTCACAGTGATGCTGACTAATAATCAGGGACAGGTCGAACAACTCCAGGTGGCTGCGCCTCATAGCCCGCTGCTTCCCGTACTCAAGGAGCGCATTCGTATCCTCAAGAAACAGATTCAGGCGATCACCGGCTCTGTTGTCGGTCCGGATAACTCTCTTGTACCGCGTATCACTGAATATGATGCTCTCGCGACACAACGGACGCTTTATGAGAAACAGTTGGAAGGTGCGGCACTGGCACTGGAGGCGGCGAAGACACGCGCAGACCGTCAACGTCTCTACATTGACGAAGTCGTTCAGCCTAACCTTCCAGACTATCCGACTTACCCCAAAGCGCTTGCGACTACGCTGATCGTTTTTGTCACTTTGGCAGCGCTGTACCTGATGGGTAAGCTGTTGATTGCTGGCGCACGCGAGCATCAGGCAACATGAGCAGAATGGCGCGGCTCAAAAATCTCTTTGGTCTTTTTCGCCTGCAGGCTCGCGTGATCTATGCGCTTCTTATGCGCGAATTGCATACGCGTTTTGGCCGCGAAAATATCGGCTTCCTATGGATGATCGGTGAGCCAGCGCTATTTTGCGGCGGCGTTACTGCCATGTGGACGCTGGTTCGCCCCTCACATGAACACGGGCTGCCTGTGACAGCGTTTGTGGTCACTGGATATGTTCCTCTGACGATGTGGCGCCATGCAATGTTCCGTGCGGTCAAAGCCTTTGAGGCGAATGGTAGCCTCCTTTTTCACCGGCAGGTAACACCGCTCGATATCATCCTCGCCCGGGTGATCCTCGAAGTCGTCGGAACTCTTATGGCGGCTATTTTGGTAGCTGTTTCCGCCATTGTTCTGGGACTGATGCAGCCACCCCGTGATCTGGGTATTCTTTATCTCGGTATCGGCATGCAGATCGGGTTCTGTCTCGCCAGCGCGCTGATCGTGGCTGCGTTGAGCGAACTTTCCGATCTGGTGGAAAAATCGATTCAGGTGATCGCCTATCTGGCTATTCCTTTTTCGGGTGCTTTCACGATGGTCGACTGGTTGCCACCCAAATTCCGAGGCTGGCTTCTCTGGTCACCGAGTGTGCAGAATATTGAGATGATCAGGCACGGTCAGTTTGGGAGCAGCGCACGCGCGCACTACAATATTGGTTACGACGCCTTCATCACCCTTGCCATGATACTCGTTGGCATTGTTTTAGTTCTGAACATCAGAAAGCACATAGAAGTACAGTGATCCATTGCATTGATATCGTGAAGGATTTCCACGTCGCGCGCGGCTACCGGCGCGTTCTGGATCACGTCTCATTCTCAGTAAATCCTGGTCAGAAACTCGGGATCATGGGGCGAAATGGCGCTGGAAAATCGACTCTCATCAAGATTATTGGCGGGGTCGAGATTCCGACATCGGGCAAGGTAAAGCGTATGATGTCCGTCTCATGGCCCCTCGCGTTTGGCGGTGCATTTCAGGGAAGTCTGAGCGGTCTGGACAATCTCAAGTTCATCTGTCGCATATACGGCCTCGATTATGCCACCACCCGGACTTATGTCGATGATTTTGCTGAACTGGGGAGTCAGTTGGGGGAGCCGGTTAAAACCTATTCCTCGGGCATGAGGGCACGTCTGGCGTTTGCTCTGTCGATTGCGATTGAATTTGAATGCTATCTCATCGACGAAGTTATCATGGTTGGCGATGCTCGTTTTATGAAAAAATGCCAGGACGAATTATTCGGGAAGAGGAACAACAGGGCTCTTGTGATCGTCTCACATGACATGGGTTTCATCAGAGAGCATTGTGACAGCGGTGCGCTGCTTCATCAGGGCACACTTCGTCTTTGCGACTCTGTCGACGGAGCAATTGCGGAATACGAGGCGTTATAAGCGCCCGCGGTTTATACATAAGATCAGGTCCCACATCGATGCTCATGTCAAAATGACCATCGTTCTGAAAACACAAGATTGAAGAGTTGATGAAGTGATCAGAGCTGTTTTGAAAAGAGGTGGGCGTCATTTATGCCTGTTGTCGGCGGTGAGCCTGCTCGCTGCGTGCAGTGCCCTCCCTGATAGCGGACCGTCGGAGCGTAACGTTCTCAAAAGCGTCGGACAGCCTTCAATCAACTCCCTTGGCTTTGAGATCCTGCCGGTTGATCTCAAGACAATTTCAGTGCTCTCAGAGGAGCGGCCCCCGCTCATCTCGAGTCTTGAGGTCAAGAACGCGCCTGTCGTATACAACGATCGTGTCGGCAGGGGCGACATGCTCTCCGTCTCTATTTTCGAGGTTGGGAACAGCCTTTTTTCCAACATATCGCACAGTGCTACCGCGTCGTCCCTTGCTGGCATGACGTCTACAAGTGCCGGTGCTACCAATACGGAGTTACCGCCTACCGAGGTCGAGGCGGATGGGACAATCGAGATACCTTACGCGGGGCGAATTAAGGCAGTAGGCTTCACGCCGCGGCAGATTGCGGAGGCAATCAAGCAGAACCTCGATGGCAAGACAGAAAATCCTCAGGTGATGGTGCATATCGTCCGGGATATCGGTAACACCGTGATTGTCTCTGGCGAGATCGAAAGGCCGGGCCGTGTGGTACTCTCTTCTGCGAGAGAGCGCCTATCGGATCTGATCGCTATCGCTGGTGGCGCGAAATGGGCACCGCAGGATACGTTTGTGCAGTTGTTGCGCGATGGAAAGACAGGTGGCACCGATCTGAGCACACTGCAATCCCATCCTGACCTTGATATGGCAGGCTTGCCGGGTGACCGGATCCAAGTGATCTATCAGCCTAGAACCTATACGGTGTTCGGCGCTTCAGATCATGTTTCGGAGACCCCTTTTAAATCGCCTGATCTGACGCTTGCTGAGGCAATAGCCCGTAGTGGGGGACCGAACGACTCTCGCGCAGACCCTAATGCTGTATTCCTGTTCCGATTTGAGGATGTGCCCGCAGCTCGAACGCTGGGACTCAAAACCCCCGCGATCCGACATGGGCTCAATGAAGGCGTACCGGTTATCTATCACCTCGATATGATGAACCCTACGAGCTACTTCTTGGCCCAGCACTTTCCGATGAAGAACAAAGATGTGCTGCTGATTGCGAATGCGCGGACAAACCGGTTCTACAAGTTTAACCAGTTGATCGGCGCGTTGACCGGGCCCGCCGTAACGGCTGCTTGGGTCGCGAAGTGATATGCACGCGCCGCTTCTGGCAAAAGCGGCGCCCATGTGCCAGTTAGTCGATGACTGCACGCCACGTCGAAAGCCCCGTATTTTCCGGCGTTAGGATTCTTGTGGGGGATTTCCGGTCACGTCCTTCCATTGAAGACTTGGCTGACTCTAGTTGATCGCGCCCGGCCTGCATCAAGGCAAGTGGCGCATGCCCCATAGGCACTTCGGTTCACTGACGAATGTTGTCTTTTGTCCGCGTGAATCCCTACCGAACGAAGAAGCCCTGCTACCTGCTACGCCGGGTCCCCCAATCAAGACCCACCACGACAACAGCCAGCGTGGAATCCGTTGATGCGCTTAGCAAATCGCTCAGCACGGCATCTCAATGACGTCAAAGAGGTAACTTTGCTCGACAGCCCGAGATCGACATTGCCCGGAGATCGGTCTCGTAACCCACCCGTTGTTTGCGCTCAGGTTAGCGACACCGAACTGCTCTGCTGCGATCCCTAGGGAAAATGCCTCCAATAGCTTCGAAAAAGTGACGAGTTGGAGGGACGACGGACTGGACGATGGTTGTAGCGGTCGCCTCTAAACCTGCCAGCGTCCTAGAGCAAAAGTAAGCGGTCACAGGCTCCTTTCCCGCTTAACTCAAATCCTGCGTCACATGTCGCGATGAGTGAAGCGTCGCCAAGATAGTCAGCGTCAGCAAAACCTCTCTGGTCGATGCCACGACCTCCGTCGCACTATGCTCATTGACTAAGCAAACCACCGTAGACGGAGTTTTCTACCTTCGGATATTTATTTCGTACAGAAATCTTCGCTTGAGAATCTTACGGATGCCGATCTATTGCGCCACTCTCGGCGTATACAGGTCACCTTTCAACGACCCTGGTACACTCCTTAACTCTCCTCTTTCGCGGTGCGCTGAGGCGTAACGGTGATGGTAGGTGGTTTGAACAGATGGAACATGGGGCCAGTCAGTAGCGTGGAAATGACGGCGAGAACCATGAGCGAAGCGAAGGCAAATTCGGAGAGCATGCCTTGCTCATGAAGGATTGTCGCAGCAACGATCTCCATCAGGCCTTTACACTGTAGCAGCGAGCCAAGCCCAAAAGTTTGTCGTGTAGAAAGGTTGGGGGCCGGGGGAAAGGCGTATATCGATCCCATCTTCGCAATGATCGAAATGAGCACGAGTGAGAGGGATGCGAGAACAGATGGCCAGGTCAAAGCATCTCCGTCGATACGAAGGCCGCTATGCCCGAAAAAGAGGGGCGCAATCCAGATGAGACAGAATGTTGAGATGGCCTCGAAAGGTAGACGCTTCACCCAGGATGGCGGCATGAAAGCCCCGGCGAAATAGGCGCCTATGAGTTCATGAAGGCCGAGGGTCATGCTCGCCCAAGATCCGAGTATCAAATAAACGGGTACGACGCCCCATATCAAGGCTTTGGGCGGGTTGCGAATGTGCCGGGATGCCAGAGAACCGGCGAGACCCAGACCTAACAGGAGGAAAACAGCAAGGCACTGGCGCAGACCCCAGCTTTGCATCGCCGTTTGTCGCTCTGCAGCGAATTGCAGGAGGGCAAGACCTATCCACAGGGTCGCATCGTCGATGACAGCCAGTTTGAGTGCAAGCTGGCCAAGTGGCTTATCCTCGATCGGTAATTCGCGCACAATTCCGATAAGAACAGGTAGCGCACTGACCGCTATGCAGAGGCCAATGGATGCAGCGCCTATAAGAGGAGAAACGGCGGGTGCATGCCAGCCCGGTAAAGGCAGGAAAAAGTAGAAAACGAGCGCAGTACCAATCAGGAAGGGGCCACCCAACGCAGCTGCCGCGCCTGCAAGCAAACGTGGCACCGAGGGTGTTGAGATTTTGCTGTCTCCACTGTCCCCCTCGGGATGCTGCCACATTTCCATACCGGCAGTGAAGGCCAGTACGAGCACAGCAACCCAGCCGATCGTATCGCCATAGAAAGATGGCAATCCAGCCGATCTTACCGGCAGATGCCACACTGCGGCAAGAATGCCGATAAGGATTGGGATAACCGCGATTGGTATGGTGCGACCGAGCAGGCGCCACTGGACCCAGGGGACACAGACGAACAAACCCAAATCCGCGATGAGCGCCGTAAAATCGTTCATACCATCCCTTTCCACGTTGCACGAAACGATAGCTTAAACATCAAATGAAGGGAAATCATCGCGCCAGCATCACTTATGATCGCAAGCGCTATATCTTCGCACCTGCAGCAATTGGAAGAGGCGTATTGGAACTGTGGCCTGACGCGCGGGCACTTACATGGATATTCGAGCGCACTATAACTGTTTCTTACACCTTGATGTATTAATTTTTGACGCTTGTGACTATGCACGGAACTGCTGGTGTTCGCACAACGGGCTGTGAACTATCCGAGGCATTCCATGCTTAGGGCTCTTTTGATCGATGCAAGCAAGCATGGGCTCACGTGCTGTCAGGGTGAACGCAACTCGCCATGTCACGTGACGCTGTTGATCACCCGCATCGTTGATTCCTCCAACCATATCCTGCCAGTTTACCGGATGATTCTGCGCTCCTTCGTTCCGCACCGCTCACCATGTTGCCTGGATCTTTCTCGTCGGCCCGTACTTTGAGCGATACTTATTCGTGGTATCAGCTTCTGTCCCAATAAGGGTTGGCGCGCTGCGCCTCTCTGCCACCTCTTGGGGAAGCGTGCACCTGGCATAGGGAGGGGGGCGTAATCACCCCCCCATCGTTCTCACAGTGCGGCCTGCATGCTGATCGTGAAGGAGCGCGGCGCGCCGATCAGGACCTCGCTTGGATAGCTGGTGTCCGCCCATTGCACGTAATGCTTGTTGGCAAGATTATCGATCCGGCCATACAGGGTGATCCCCTTATAGACGTGCCAGCCGGCAAACACGTTTACGAGTGCATAGTTCTTGAGCGTAAGGGTGTTGGCATAATCGCCCTTGCGTGCAGAGACGTAACGCATGCCCGCACCCAGATCGAGCGGCAGATCGAAAACGCTCGACCACACGCCCCATAGATTGGCCGTTACCGCCGGGACGTCCGGAACCTGATTGCCGCTCGCATCGGTCGAGGCATTCGGGAAGAAGGTGCCGTAACGGGCATAGGTATAGGCCACGTTCCCCGAGACGCTCCAGTGCCGGTCAATGCGCCAATCGGCCTGCCACTCCAGACCGCGTGATTTCTGGCTGCCGGCTGTCGAGACACTGTCCTGTCCGGTCTGGACCAGCACCCTCGTCCTACGGATATCGAAGAAGGACAAGGTTGTGACGAGCCGTCCCGAGAGAGCGCTTGCCTTGAGCCCAATCTCTCCCTGACGCGAGTGACTCAATCGGGAGAATTGCCCTCGATTGGCAAGGAAGAGATTGGAGCCCGGTGGGTCTTCAGCCGTGGTATAAACCCCATACAGGCTCAGATTGGGCAACAGGTCGAAAACCGGACCTATGCGGAAATTGGCCGGATTGTAATGCCCCTTGAAGCTGGTGGACGCATTGAACTGGCCATTCTGGTTGAAGTTCTGCCTGTCGAGCGAAAGCCAGTCATATCTGAACCCTCCCACTAGCCGCAGCCTGTCGGTGATCGAGAGGGTATCCTCAAGAAAGAGGCCCGCGTCGATCATGGTCGTAGGAGATTTACGGTAGGGATACTCCCCGGCAAATGACCCGAGTGCGCCGCCTTCAGGGCTCGTCAATGAGACGCTGTCGGCATAATCCGCATCGGGAAAGCCGCGATTGCGGATGAAGCGAATGTAGTAGGCATCTCCGCCGATCACGAGGCGATTGCGTAACCCGAACAGGGGATAATCGAAACGGGCATCGAAGCTGTCTCCAAGCTGATGCTGGTTCTGATAGACATAGAAACGATCGCGGCCGATCCGGCCGGGCGTGATTGCCTGTCCGCTCGCATTAGTCGCGCCGGGTGACGCGACATAACTGTAGGTCTCGGCATTGTTCCAGCGACGTTTGGCATAAAGGAAATAGGCCTTGTCATGCAGTGAGACATGGTCACTGGCAGCCCAGTCCAGATGCAGCGTTGGCGTCGCATTGACGGAGCTCGCCCGCGGGTTGGCTACATTGTAGTTGCGCCATAGCGAGGCTCGGCTGATGACGAGGCCCTGAGTTGAATGGAGTAGCCCACCAGCTGCGTCATTTACAGCAGAGCCCGGTACGAGCGGCGCTCCGTAATAGGTTGAGAGATTATCGGTCAGGTAATCAACAGTAAGACGCGCCGTGAACTTCGCGTCCGGATGCCACAGGAGCGTGGTGGTCCAGTCATTGCTGCGCGGATTGGCGCCTTTGACATAGCCATCAGACGAGGTCCGGCTGAAGTCGCTTCGTATCGCCAGGGTACGGGTGAGGGGCACTGACCCGCCAATGCCTGCATTCCAGCTATTGAAGCTCCCGTAGGAGAGCAGGGCGTTGGCACGCACATGATCCGTGTCCGGCGTACGCGTGCGCATATCCACGGTACCGCCGACGGCACCCTGGCCATAAAGAACGGAGGAGGGGCCTTTCAGGATCTCGACCGCCTCGAGATTGAAGGCGTTAAGTGGCCGGTTCACCATGGTTGTGGGCCCGAAATAGAAACCGTCGCGCAGGATCAGCACCTGATTGCCGCTGAAACCGCGCATCATGAGCTGGGCCGGGTTGCCGGGCGAGCCACCGGAGGTCACACCCGGTGCGAAATCGGCAGCATCTTCGGCATGCACATAGCCGCGCTGCGAGATGATCTTCTGATCGATAATCGAGATCGAGGCCGGATTATGCTGGAGGCTGAGTCCGAGCCGACCGCCTATGGCTGGGCGTGCCTTGAGGCCGGTACTCTCACCATGAGCCGTAATGTACTCGTCGTTGCTGCCTTGCTCCTGAGCGAGGGCAGCAGGTGAAAGCGGCAGAAGGCCAAGTGCAGGCGCGAGAGAGATGCCGGTGAGAAGACAAGCCCTGAGTGAGCGCATGGGGCGCATGATATGTGTTCTATCCCGTGTTCACGTCACTACGATGGGCAGTGTTTTCCCTGCCACCTGCAGGACACCCCGCCCGCCGGTTCTCGTCCGTGACCCCGTGTGATGGCAGGTCTCCTGACTTGTGCGTCATGATGTGCGAACTGGCCTTCCCGGGGGGATAGTCCCAGTGGCTGAACCCTTGGCGGGTCCACGTTCGCACACTCTTCACCTACAGTTGCGGGGGCAGTCATGGCGTTCGACCATGTTCCCTTTTCATCCCGTCTCCGGGACACCATCGGACTGGACCCTAGCTTTCCAACCTGTGCTGTCAATGCTGCGCGGGTCCTGGTCTATAGTTTGGCTTTTCCTTGCGTCTATTTTGCGACAGCGCTGACGGCCTCGGGTGCGCAGGCGTGACACGGCACAGACGTGCCTCACGCGCTCGGGAGCGAGAGGGTCACACCTTCATGAGGTTCTGTCCCTCTCCAGGCGACTATCGCTGTGTCGCACCCGCCACGCACTACGGACATCGTTTTCCCGATGAGACAGGCTTTCAGGCCGGGTTCCCACGCCCGAAATGCGGGTCCGACCGGCTGGGCGATCCGTTTTCGACATGACCTGCGAGAGAGAGAACCAGCTTGCCCGAACGGGTGACGCAATCGGCGTGGTACCAGTGGTCACTCGCGGCAACCGGGATGGTATGTTCCAAAGTCTGTCCCGGTTGTAAGGAAAGGTCCTGTCGCTGCCCGGTGTAGTGATCGATGAGCGAGAGCACGACGGGCTCGTTTGCACCGGTCCCCTGTACCGCGCAGTTCAAGGACAGCTGCAGGCTGCTCCCGCTCGCCTGTGAAGTCAGCCCAATGCGGCTCTCGGGATCATGGAGACGGTAGAACCCGTTCGGCCCGTATATCTCGACCGTGCCTGAGGCCGCACAGTGGAACACAGCCGTTGTCTTGCCCGCAACGGTCAGATGTTGGCTTGCCTCACCCGTCTGACGGATACGAAAAACCACACCCTGCTCAGCCGTGTTGGCAAAGACCAGTTTCGTCGGCGCATCGGCGTGGCTTGTGACGGCGAAGCGATAAGGCAGAGCCCGGCTCGGACGCTGACCAGCCTCCTGCAGGGGCAGGCTGCCATGTTCCGGTACGAGCGGGGGAGGGTGTGCACAGGAAATTCGTGTCTGGGGCAGATACGCGCTCGTGTCAGGAAGAGCCACGGACCACTTCGTATCAGGCTTGCTGAAATCGAAGGCAGAGGTCAGATCGCCGCAAACCGCTCGCCGCCAGGGTGTGATGGTCGGGCAGGGCACATTGAACCGCTGCTCCAGAAACTGGATGACCGACGTATGGTCGAACACCTGTGAATTGACCCACCCGCCTTTTGTCCAGGGCGAAATGATCAGGGCGGGTACGCGGGGCCCGAGGCCGACTGGCTCACCGTGATAGGCCTCACCGTCCGGAAGCTGGCCAGTTACTGTCTGCGTTGAAGGAACGGGCGGCGGTACATGGTCGAAAAACCCGTCATTCTCATCGTAATTCAGAATGAAAACGGTCTTGGCCCAAGTGTCGGGGTATCGAACGAAAATGTCGATCAGCTTGGAAATCAGATGCTCGCCAAAGCCGGGCGGCGCTTCGGGATGCTCCGACAGGGCCGCCGGTGGGACGATCCACGACACCTGAGGCAGCGTTCCATCGGCAATGTCCTTCTCGAAGGCCTCCAGAAGGTAGCGTCCCTCCAGTTCGTGCATGTTCTCCTTGTTTGAGCCCGGAACGACCGCGCGCGCCTGACGATATCGCCAGTCCTGCCTGTCGAGATTACGGAACTGTCTGAAGGAGGCGAGGGGATTGTCGCCAAAATTGTCGTATTCCTGATAGAATTTCCAGGTCACCCCGGCCTCCTGAAGGCGCTCGGGATAGGTCGTCCAGTTGAAAGGTGTGAAGGCGGGATTGTCGTGCGCCATATCGGCCGACCAGTTGCCGTCATCGACATTCTCGACCGCCTGTTTGCCATCAGCGCCAACAGCAAGGCCGTTTGTACCGGTAAAGAAATAGAGGCGGTTGGGATTGGTCGGGCCGAAGATCGAGGCGTGATAGGCGTCGCAAATGGTGAAGGCGTCGGCCAGTGCGTAGTAATAGGGAATTTCTGCGCGGGTAAAATACCCCATTGTCATCGGGCTTTTATGGGGGACCCAGCCATCCCACTCGTTCCATGCGGCCTGGGTGCCTTTCCAGCTATGGTCAAGGCTTTTGAGGCAGGCCGCCGAGGTATGGATCGTATCGAACAGGAAAGGCCATATGGCACGGCCGGTTGCGTCCTTCTGGGCAAAGACCGGGCTCCCATCCGCCTGTTTCTCGGCGCGCGGGTCGCCAAAACCACGCACGCCACGCAGGGTGCCGAAGTAGTGATCAAAGGCACGGTTTTCCTGCATCAGGATAACGACATGCTGGACATCCCTGATCGTGCCGGTTTCACGATTGGCAGGGATGGCGAGGGCCTGACGCAGGTTTTCTGGCAACATGGTCCCTGCCAGCGCGGCAGCACCGAGATGAAGGAAATGCCGACGGCTGGGTTTCATGCTGGCTGCTCCGGAACTCAGTTGAAGTGCTTGCGGATCGTGAAGAAAACCATGCGCGGGGCTGCGGCCTGAAGCGTCTGGAATGTGCCGGACGGATCGGAATTGATAAAGCCGTTGCTGCCCACTGTCGCCACATAGCGCTTGTTGAACAGGTTGGAGACGTTGATCTGCGTGTCCAGACCGCGAAGCCAGAAATTATGGCTCTTGAAGCGATAGCCAAGGTTCAGGTTGAACACGTCATTGGCCGGTACATAGGCATCATTCGTATAGGTGTAGTAACGACGATCCTGGATCTGCATGAGCACATTGCCCCAGATCTGCCCGTCATCATAGCCGAGCTGCACATTGGCCAGATTGCGCGGCATGCCGACCACGTTCTTGCCCTTGATGGCGGCCGAGACCTTGCCATCAGCCACTACATCATCCTCATAAAAGGAGTTGTTGAAGGCGTAGGAAGCGAAAATCGACCAGTTGGGCGCGAACTGCCAGTTCACGGCTGTATCGATACCGCGTGAGATCACCCCGCCGACATTCGACAGAACAGAGGCGTTACCCTGAATACCCACACCCTGCGTCACAGCCAGCAGGCGATTGCCGAATTCGACATAGTAGCCGGTCACGGTCGCCTGGAATGTCTTGGTATGATAGCGGTAGCCAAGTTCTTCCGTGTTGGACATTTCGGGCTTCAGCTTGCCCTGAAGTGCCTGGAAACCGGCAACTGTGGTCGAGAACGGCCCCGAGGTCTGGGCGCTATCGAAGGCAGCCATGTTGCGCGCATAATCCACGAAGATTTCGTGGTTATGGTTAAACCGATAATTCGCACCGACCTGAGGGAGGAAGCCATTGGTGGCGTTGAGCGAGCCCGAGGGATAGGCCGTGGGCATGGGGGTGCCCAGATAGCTGCCGTTCATGGCGCGTGCCGTGTTGTCCACGATCAGCGACTTGAAGCCGTAATTGACCCTCAGCTTCGGTGTGATCTTCCAGGTATCACCTAGATGGACCTGATAGGTTTTGGTGTTGAAGGCACTCTGCCACTGCGTAGCGAAGGCGTTGTCACGATACCAGTGCGTCGAGGAGGGCGAACCATCCAGTGCCAGCGGGTAGAACCGGCGTGCCTGATTGAAATTGTTGTTTTCGAACCAGAAGCCGCCCTCGATGGCATGATTGGCAATCTTGTATGTCAGGCTGCCAATGAAACCGGCACGATGGATATCGTATTCGGTCGTGCGGGTGGAGAGAGGGGAGCCGCCAAGCTGTGCGGGTGTTGCCGTATAGGGCGTAACCCACACGCCTTCACCTGTGTTGGTGTGGCCATAACCCATGACATAGCCGGACAGGCGATTATTGACCCGGAAATCGAGCTTGCCATAGCCCATGGCGTCCTCACGCAGGCCGCCCGCGTTATAATAGACGGTATCCTGATTTTCGATGCCCTTGGGAAAGGCGGTGCCATTCTGATAGGCGTAGGCAATCTGCTTCGCGAGGGCATAGTTGCCTGTGATATTGTCGAGATTATAGCCATAGGTCTTGATCTGGGCGAGGGAGAGATCCTGATAGTCGTTCTCGGCGCGCTTGGACCAGTCTCCAAAAACAGTCAGTTTCAGGTTGTCACCCAATGGCTGCACGTATTTCGCATTGGCCTGGTCCTGGCGCTGCACGCCGTCACCCTTCCATTTATTCGCATCCTGATGGTCGTAGGACACATAGAACTTGCCGCCGCCCTTGAGCAGGCCGCTATTAATGCGAGCGAAGGTCCGCCAGGTCGAGGCAGAGCCAATCGTACCGCTGACATCGGCGCCGAACTTGTCTGACGGATCGATGGAGGTGAATTGAAGCGCACCACCGAGGTCGTTGGATGCTGCAACGCCCACAGCCCCTGCGCCCTGCGTCAGCGTGGCGGGGCCGTTATTCTCGGTTTGCAAGGCGCGACCGATGGAAAGCCCGTTATCGTTGCCATAGGCCAGATTGCCCAACGGGACGCCATCAAAGGTAAAGCCAAGCCGGCTCTGGTCGAAGCCACGAATGATGATCTGCTGCGACCATTCATAGGAGCCGAGCGGATCGGACGAGGTGAACATGACACCCGGCAGTTTCGACAGTGCCTTGAACGGGCTCGTACCCGGTGTGTATTCCTGAATGGCCGTGCGGGAGATCGTCTGTGTTTCGCGGGCCTGACCAGCGCCAAGCACGATGATCGACTCAGGCGATTTTGCCTCGACTGAGGTTTTTGGCGTGACAGCTGTTGGCACTGCGCGCCTGCCGGCTGATTGAAGCTTTCGCGTTTTTTTTTTGCTCGGGCTGAGCCGCGTCACGCTGTGCAACCGTACCATTCTGGGCCATCGCTGCGGGGTGCGTTGCGACAAGCAGGGCCGGAAGGCTGGCCGAGATAATGAGACGATGTCTGAGTTTCATTGAAAGGAGCCGTTTCGTCCGAGAGGGTCACGATGCGGCTGGTCATTATCGTGACAGGACGTGTCAAAGTATTATGGTTTTATTAAAATCAGATCGGAAACAAAACATTCATCACTCTGTCATATAGTAAAACTTTAAACAGGCCTCTCTGATCTCGCTCTAAGCGCACGGGTTGCGGCCAGCGCGAACGCAATTCCCGTGATATAGGCGATCAGGTTGAGCCACGAGAATTGCTGCCCCAGCAGGAAATGTCCCACACTATTGCGCCTTAACGTTTCCAGAGCTTCACAATGAGCCAGCTTGATACACTCGCTGGCGCCGGCTCCAAGGGCGGCGATAAAAAGCGTGCGCCTCAAGGATTTCCCCCCCGTGAGCAGCAGGGCAAGGAGCCAGAACATGGCCCCCCATAGAATGGATCCGCTCCATTTTCTGACAACCAAAGGCAAGCCAAGAGGGGCAAGGCGGCAACACAGACCTAGCGTCACGACAAGCAGACACAGCCCCATTGAGTGCAAACGCCCCGGAATTTCATGTCGAGGGGGGAGCAGATTTTTCTCTGCCAGTCTCACCGCAGCTCTGCCTCCATGACGTTTGCGAGCTGTCGCGGACGATCAGGCCGCAGAAGCAGTGTGACCGTGATGAAGGCGACGTACAGCAGCAGATACCAGGAAACGAGTTTCTGGGGATGGACGACCCATGTAAAATCACGCTTTGCGTAGAGCCATGTTCCGGTGAAGGTGCCAATATTTTCCGCAATCCACAGGGCAACGCTTGAGAAGAAGGCGGCCAGAGGCAAGGGCATGCGCAAGAAAACATTGACGATCCGATAATGGATGACGCAGTGCCGATAAAGAAGAACGGTCGCGAGAACAAGCAGCCAGCGCAGGTCCGGAAGATAATGGTGCGTGAAGAAATTGGCATAGATGGCAAGCGCCAGGAGCAGTGAAAGCCTGAAATCCGGATAAGGCTCGAAGCGCATATCGAAAAGGCGTATGACACGCGCCATGTAACTGCCCACCGAGGCATACATGAAGCCCGAAAAGAGCGGCACATGAGGGATCTTGAAGAAACCGGGCTCGGGATAGGTCCATGATCCGGCGGACACCTTGAACCACTCCATGGCCGTGCCCGTGATATGGAAGGCAAGAATGATCAGGGCTTCTCTTCCGGTTTCGAGCCTGAAGACAAGAAACAGGATCTGGGTTGCGATGGCGAACAGGAAAAACGCGTCGTAACGGGTAATCGCCCATTGGGGTGACCAGACCCAGTGTGAGACCAGAATGGCCGCCAGCATCAGCCCTCCGAACAGGCAGGCCCAGCCCTGCTTGAGGACGAAGAGAACAAACAGACCTGAGAAGCCGTGAAGATACTTTCTGACTACACGCCCGAGTTTGTGCTCGAGATTGGCTGTAGCGCTGGTATGGGGCTGGGACGGGGCGTTCATGGCGCGGCTCCTTGTCGTTTGCCGCGCCATTGCCGCACCCCGTGTCCAAAGGCAAGAGGCCCGTCTGTCGCTCACGATACGCAGCGAGAAAGGCTGCTGCGCTCAGCGGGAGAGAGCGAAATTCAGCCCCCCCATGACGGTCAGGCCTTGGTTGGGAATGGTCGAGATCTGGCTCGTGTAATACCGACGATTGGTGATGTTATCGGCATTGATGAACGCCTGAATCTGATGGGTGATCTGGTAAGACCCGAACATGTCGAACACCACATAACCGCCTTGCTTGGGGTAGAGCGCCGTGCTGCTTGAGGGCCTGCCCAGCGTTTGGGTGGCGGCCCGGATACGGGCACCGAGCGAGAGCTTGTTGTCGAAAAGATGCAGCCCGACGGTACCCGCCAGGACCGAACGCGGTGGCGTGGTGAGCATGGCGCCGAAGCCGGTGTAATCGGCGCGTGGCAGCTTTGTCGTCGTGTTGGTGTAGGACAGCGTTGCAAAGACCAGACGATTATCGTAGCGCGCCTGCCCCTCGAAGCCGTGCGTGAAGGTATTACCCGCCATGTTCTGGTAGAAATACCCGTAGGTCGGGATATAGGAGCCAGCCGCCGGGCGCCCGATCACACGTGTCTGGGCGATATAGTTCTTGATGCGCGTGTCGAAATAATCGCCGTCGAACGTTACCTTGTCGCCGTCCGTCAGCACGTCATGATAATGCAGCTTGGCACCGATTTCCCAGCCATAGGTCTGCTCAGGCGCGAGATTGGGGTTGGGAATGAATTTGAGGAAGCCGAGGCCCGGATGCGAGCTGGCCATGAACATCTCGGTGACGGCGGGCGGACGAAAACCGAGACCGTAGCTGCCATAAAGCCGCAGGCCATGCACCGGCGTGACGGCCAATGTCACCTTGGGATTGACGGCATCGGCGCCTCGAGAGGCGCTGAAGGCACCTGCATTGACTGACGTGAAGCCTGAGGCCTCATTAACCCCGCTGCCAGAGGCATGATAGGTGTCGTAACGAAGGGCACCCGTCAGCTGCACGATCTTCCAGTTCAGGGCGAGCTGTGTGAAGGCGCTGCCAACCCCGCGCCCGCCTGAGGGGGTGGACCCCTCATAGCCGGTCTGGTCCTTCGTCTTGACGGAGTCATGATAGTACTCGCCGCCATAATTGAGCGAGGCGAGCACGGGGCCAATCGGGAATTGCGAGGTGTTGTCCGCCTCGAAGCCCAGCGTGGTCAGGTTGTATTTCGTTAGATTGGCCGCAGCGAGGGTGATGGCGCGGTAGGCCGGCATGGCATTGTCCAGCCCGGTGGAGACCACATAGCCCTTGACGTGCAGCGAGATGAGTTTGTTGTCGTGCGGTGTGAAGCGATACTCCAGATTGCCCTGGTTGTTCTGTATCTTGTTGCCCGCATAGATGCCTTCGGTGCCCTGTCCGAATTCATTGTGATAGATGACTGTCCCCAGGGTTAGGCTCTGGTCCATGCCAGGCTTGATGTCGATCTTGAACAGGCCGGACTGCATACGCTGGTAGGTATCGGGAATACGCGTGCCGGCGCCATCCTCGTAATCGCCCGAGCTGCGCATGCTGAAGGCTGCGGCCAGACCCAGCCAGGGGCGCACCCTGACACCCGCGCCAACCACGCCCGAACCATCATAATTATTGGTGCCGCCCAGTGCGTGCGCCATCACACCGTAGCGTTTGCCTGAATCGACCAGATCATCAACGCCCAGCGTGTGCATGTTCACGACACCGGCGATGGCACCCGCACCATCAGCGGTCGAGACCGTGCCGCGAGAGACATCCAGCCCCGCGAGCAGAGCCGGGTCGACATAGACACTGCCATTCGCGCCGTGGCTGCTGGTCTGGAAGTCCTGCCTTGCGCCATCCACCATGACATTCACACGACCGAAATCCTGCATGCCGCGTATGGAAATCGCGAGGGAGGGGGAGCCATCATTCTGGAAATAGACGCCCGGTAGCCCGGTGAGGATCATGTAGGGCTCGGTAGGCGCGACACGGAGCATGTCATTACGGGTCAGTGTTGAGCTCGCCTGCGGCACGGCGATTTCGTTCGTTCCGTGAACCTTCACGCTCGGCAGGGTGATTTCGTTGCCGTTGCTGCGGGTTACGGTGCCGGACCGTGCTTCTGCGCGCGCCAGTTGCGTGGCTCCGGTCGCGGTCGTTGTGCTCGCTGCCGCACGCGCTGATGGGGGAGAGGCGTGTGCGCTGCCAGTCGGCGTGTGCTGGTTTTGCACCTTTTGAAGCGCGTGAGGTCCCAGATCCTGACCGGTAGACGGGGCATTGCCTGTCTGCGCGCGTGCCTGAACCGGAGCGAGGGTGATCAGGGCGAGTGACGTCGAAAGAGAAAGTACCCGGCGGGTAGTGATCATGGCGTTGGCCCTGCGAGTCGATGAATGATGTTGCGAACGGTTATTGAGAATGACTCGCACTTGCAAGACGTAAAAACATCCTTTAAATCACCGCTCCATCGGGTGAGGGAAACCGGCCACACAGCCCCCATGTCCCCGCAGAAAAGGGTCAGGAACCATGAGCATCAGGTTGTTTGGACGGCGTCAGTTCGGGCTCTCGGCATTGGCAACAGGCGTTTCCGGAGCCACTTCGCGCGCTGCGCGGGCCGGTGAGGCCCGCCCCATACGCGTGGAGGATTGCCGCGGTCGTCATGTCACGCTGGGCACGACGGAGCGCATGGTTTCCATCGGTGGCACGATTACCGAGACGCTTTATGCGCTGGGTGTCGGAGAGCGGATCATCGGGGTCGATATTACCTCGACCTACCCGTTGGCAGCCCTGCGCGAAAAGAAATCGGTCGGTTATATGCGGCAGCTCTCATCGGAAGGGGTCTTGTCCCTACGGCCCGATCTGGTTCTCGCGATGAATGATTCCGGGCCGCCCAACGCGCTCGACCAGCTTATGGAATCACCTGTCCCGATCGTCATGATCGATGCAACGCCATCTCTTGAAGGTGTGAAAAACCGTATCCTGACGCTCTCGCGCATCGTGGGTGCCGAGGAGCAGGGGGCGTCGATGGTGGTGCGTTTCGACAACCAGCTGCGCACGCTCAAGGCATGGAAAGAACTGCACCCCAAAAAGGCCCGCGTGCTGTTTGTCATGCGTGTGGTCAACGGGCGACCGATGTCTGCTGGAACCGGGACGGCGGCCGATGCCATCATAACGCTGGCGGGCGGTATCAACGCCGGAAGCGGCATGGAGGGCTACAAGGCGCTGGAGCGCGAAGCCCTGATCGGGCTGCAACCGGACGTCATTCTCATGATGAGTCAGGGCGGGCAGTCCATGCGGGATGCCCTCCTTTCGGATGAGGCCGTCAAACTCACGCCCGCCGGGCAAAAAGGGGCGATTATCGACATGGAGGGCGAGAAGCTTCTTGGCTTCGGGCCGCGTACTGCCGAAGTCGCGCTTGAACTGGCGCAGCAAGTTGCCCGCCTCACGTTGCCTGCATGAATGTACGACGCCTCAATCCGGTGTCGGCCTTCGTCCTGCTGGGGCTCGGGCTTGTGTCGAGCTTTCTTCTCGCTCTGGCCTCTGGCGCGACCGGTTTCGGCTTTTCCCCCCACGGCGTGAGCGATCCGCAGGTCATGCGGCTTGTCGTCATGGGCATCCGTCTGCCGCGTATCGTTCTGGCAATGCTTGTCGGGGCGGGGCTCGGGGCGGCGGGGGCGGTCATGCAGGGCATGTTCCGCAACCCGCTGGCCGATCCCGGCCTCATTGGTGTGTCGTCAGGTGCAGCACTGGGAGCGACGCTGATGATCGTTCAGGGCACGCTGTGGTTTGGTGACACCGTTCTCGCCCATTGGGGCATTCCGGCCGGTGGCATGATGGGTGCCTGCGTGATGACTGCCGGGCTTCAGGCCTTTGCAACGCGTCAGGGGCGTCTTTCGACCAGTCGTCTCGTTCTTGCAGGTGTGGCACTCGGCGCTCTCGCCTCGTCCGCGACCGGCATCCTGCTTTACAAGGCCAATGATACGGCGTTGCGGGATCTGACCTTCTGGACGATGGGCAGTCTCTCTGGCGTACGCTGGCTCGAGATCGAAATTCTGGCGCCGTTCACCATTGTCTCTCTCATATTGCTTTGGGCGCTCTCACGACCGCTCAACCTGCTGCTGGCCGGTGAGGAGAATGCCGCGCTCATGGGGTGTCATGTGAGGCGGGTAAAATATCTCTGTCTGTTCGCCGTTACGCTTGCAGTGGGGCCGGCCGTATCGTTTTCAGGTGTGATCGGGTTTGTGGGGGTGATCGTGCCTCATCTTGTCCGTCTCGCAAGCGGACCCGACCATCGGATCCTTATCCCGGCCAGCGCCGTGCTTGGCGCCATTCTGCTGGTTCTGTCCGACACGTTGGCCCGAATCATTGCGCCCCCTTCCGATGTGCCGGTTGGCATTATCACGGCGGCGCTGGGTGCGCCCGTTTTCATCTGGCTTCTGATGCGCAGCAGTGATCAGGAAATTCCGGCATGAGCTTGATGCTCGATAACGTCTCTGTCGTTCATGACGGGCGTTCGTTGCTCGATGGCGTGTCTCTCACGCTCACGCCGGGTGAGATGATTGCGGTGATCGGGCCTAACGGAGCAGGCAAGACGACCCTCATGCGCGTTGCTGCCGGATTGCTCACGCCGAGTTCGGGCCGTGTCACGCTCGATGGCTTGCCACTCCATCGTTTCTCTCCCGCCAGCCTCGCCGCCCGACGCGCCATGCTGACGCAGGACCAGAGCCTTGATGCCCGCTTTTCGGTTGTTGAACTGGTGAGGTTCGGTGTCCAGGCCCGGGGCCCGTCTCGCGTGAGCCTCGACGCGCTCGTTGCCCGGACCCTAGAGGAAGTCGGTCTGGCTGCGTTCAGTGAGCGTGACATCACCAGTCTTTCGGGTGGAGAGCGTCAACGCGCGCATCTTGCCCGTATTCTGGTGCAGCTGCGCTGGCATGGTCATGAAGGATACCTGTTGCTGGACGAGCCCGTTTCAGCACAGGATATCGCTCGTCAGAGGCAGGTTCTGTCTCTCGCGCGGGCGTATACGAGCAAGAACGGCGTGTTCCATGACGGAAAGGCTGCAGGCAATGGCTGTCTCGCCATCTTGCACGATCTGAACTGGGCCGCCGCTTTTGCCGACAGGGTTGTGGTGCTTGCACGAGGGCGGATTTACGACGCCGGCCCTCCTGAGACCGTCATAACACCTTCCATGCTCCGGGACGTATTCGGTCTGACCGATGTCGTTCCGGGGTGCCATCGTGAGACAGGGCGGCCATTTCTGCTGCCGCATGATCTCGTTTCGCCCCGTTCCTCATGAGTAATATCAATAAGATTGTGAAAGTATCGTCGATGTATATCGCCATGAACAGGTTTCAGGTCCTGCCCGAGAGCGAGGAGGCCTTTCGCCAGCGCTGGCTCGATCGTGAGGTCCTGCTGACGACTGTGCCGGGATTTGTCTCGTTCTCGCTGCTGCGCGGGCCGATCAAGGATGACCATATTCTCTGGTCATCCCACACCATCTGGTCATCCGAGCAGGCATTTCGTGACTGGACGCAGTCCGAGCAGTTCCGCAAGGCGCATGCTGGTGCGGGCGGCAACAAGCCCCTGACGCTGGGGCCGCCGGTGTTCGAGGGCTTCGAGGTCGTCCAGCATATCGACAACTGAAACTGGTACCTCAGGGCAACAATCCCGACCGGCATGATTGTTTGATGCCGTTCCGGGATATCTTGCCTGCGGTAGGCTGCGCGAACCGATGCAGGGACTATCGCCAGGCGCGTTGCGATGCCTGATCTCATGCGGGCCACGCATGAGATCAGGCATCTGCACGACGTGTGCTTATGTGCCGAGGCGGGTCAGGATCAGGTCGAAGGCACGCTCGACCGTGGCCGCGCGCACATCATTGCGGTCACCGGAGAAATGAGCCGTCTCCAGGACGGGATTTTTTGTCCCCTCCATGACACACAGGCAGACCGTGCCGACGGGCTTGTCCGCCGTCCCGCCCGCCGGCCCGGCGATACCGGTGACGGCAACAGCGATGGTCGCGTTTTCGGCACGATCGAGGGCGCCCATGGCCATCTCGGTTGCGACAGCTTCGCTGACGGCGCCGTGACGTTCCAGCGTCAGCTCCGCAACATCCAGAGCATCCATTTTCATCGCGTTGGAATAGCTGACGATCCCGCCCTCGATCACGTCTGACGATCCTGCAAGCGATGTAAGCATTGCCGCAATCAGCCCTCCTGTGCAGCTTTCCGCTGTCACGAGGTGTGCCCCACGCTGACGCAGGAAGTCGAGAACGGCTTGCGCCTTCTCTGTAAGGCTGGCGGGAACAAGAGCTGATTCAGCCACGGTGATTGACCTCCAGAACACGATAGAGTGCCATGTTTTCCTCGACGCGCTGGATATAGGAGCGTGTCTCCTCGTAAGGCAGGCTCTCGATCCAGTCGACCATGCCCTCCTGAGTGAGAGGCTGGGGCAGGGGGAGGCTGGCCAGCCATTGGTCGGTGCGATGAGGCCCCGCATTATAGGCGGAGAGAACAACAGGCACGACATTGCCGAAGCGCTGCAAAAGCTGCGCCAGATAGGCGCGCCCCAGCGTGAGGTTTGTTGAAGGGTCGCGCAGGCCACTGGCGCTTGTATCGACCCCGGCAAGCCCCGCGCGGCGGGCGACATCCCGTGCTGTGCCTGTCTGAAGCTGCATCAGGCCGATGGCCTTGGCCGGGCTCGAAACATGCGCGTCGAAACTGCTTTCCTGGCGCGCTACAGCAAGGGCGAGCCCATGTGGCAGGCCGTCCCCCTCGGCCTGCACGCCATCGAGAACGGGCCAGCCTTCGGGATACAGCGCGGCGCCCAGACGACCTGTGCGACGCGCGGCGAACACAGCAGGCTCAAGTACATCGATGGACAGGCTGAACCGGGCAAGTGCCGCCTGACCGGCGGCATCCTGCACCTGGGCATAGCCCATCATCAGGAATTCACGGGCGTGGTCATCGTCACCGCGCTCATGAAGCAGGCGGGCAGCTTCGATAAGGTCACCGCGCGAGACCGGGCCGCTGGAGAGCGACGGTACGCGCGCGAGGGCCTGAGCCAGACCGGGCACGTCGCCGCCATCGGGAAGCAGTGTATCGCTCTTCCCTGACAACGCGGCCTGTGCCAATTGCCCATAAAATGTCGTGGGCATTGTAGCCGCCTGTCGCCACGCGGCATTGGCCGCGCTCTGTGCGTCCTCCGCAGCGTAGGCGCGTCCAAGCCAGTAATAGCCCCGGCTGCGGGTGATCAGGCTCGTCTGACGGGTGAGGGGAGAAAATGCCTCCCGGGCCTGGGCAGGGTTTTTGACAAAACGCAGGTCGATCCATCCGCGCAGGAAGCGGGCCTCCAGCGCCGGGGCAGCACTGAGGGGTAAGGTCGTATCATCGGCCAGGATACGCGCCTGCGGTACGTTGCCCTGCATGAGGAAAGCGCGCGCCAGACCAAGGCGTTCATTGGTCCAGTCGGTTGATGGCGCGTGCTTCTGGACGGCAAAGCCGTTGCTTTGCCAGAGGGCGAAAGCGACATCTGGCGTTTCATAGCGACGAAGCTGCCGCAGGCGCGCCAGCATGATCTGTGGCTCGGCGCGTTGTGCGTCGGTAAGGGATGCGAATTGCGCGGCTGAATCCGGGGCGTTGGAAAGCAGCGCGATCAGCACACCCGCTGTTCCCTGCCGGGAAGGAGCCAGCAGCGAGATCTGTCGCCCTGCTGCGGTGAACTGGCGTGTGCGCAGTTGGCGCTGGAAACGCGCCCAATGATCGTCAGGTGTCAGGCTCGTTGCGTATTCCGCAAGGATGAGGCTGGAATCGGTCTCCCGATCCGCGCCGTTACGCCAGATACGCCGCGCCTGGCTGGCAGCGTCGGGCAGAAGGGTCGCGCAACGCATGAAGGCTTGTACGCCGGTAAGTGGCTCACGTGGGCAGAGTGACGCCAGTTCGCTGTCGCTCGTACGCGTTGCCAGTGCCTGTTGATAGCGCGACAACATGACGGAGCGTTCGGGCCACGCGGGGGTGATATCCAGAAAATCTGCATAGGCGCGTGCCGAAATTCCGGGATCAGGCTGGATCAGGGCAAGCCAGGAGTCGAGCCGTGAGGCGACATCCCCCGGTGCGCTGGTAACCGGGGGCACTATCGAGGATGTTGCTGAGCCGTCCCCGGTCTCATCCGGGGCTGCGGCCTCGGCGACCGGTGGGGCGGGCTCCTGAGCGTGGGTGCTGCAACCGCCAAGCAGGAGAAAGGTGCCGGTCAGAAGGAGGGATTTAGCCCGCGACATGATGCACCACCTCGATACTCCCCTTGTAGATCAGCTCACAGGCGACAAAGGCCACGATGGCGAGACCCAGCCACGCAATCCAGCGATAGCGTTCGAGCAGCTTTGCCACGAGCGTCGCCGCCACACCCATGAGCACGACAGAGAAGGCGAGACCAGTCACAAGCACGTAGGGATGACCCAGCGAGGCGCCTGCAACCGCCAGCACATTGTCGAGGCTCATGGACAGATCGGCGAGGATGATCCGGAAGATCGCCTGACCCAGCGTGCCGCTGCGCGTCTCCCCCTCGGCGGGTTCGGGGTGGCGCATCTCCTGGTACATTTTCCAGCAAACCCAGAGTAGCAGCAGCCCGCCTGCAAGGGTGAGGCCAATGACGGCCAGCAGCTGCGACGCCACAAGGGCAAGCACGATACGCATGAGCGCCGCACTCGCGACCCCCACGATGATGGCCTTGCGTCGCTGGGCTGCGGGCAGGCCGCGCACCACCATGCCAATAACAACAGCATTATCGCCCGCCAGGGTGATGTCGATCATGACAACCTGGGCAAGCGCGATCAGGGCGTGCCAGGTGAGATCAGGCGCCACATTATCCTCCACATATCTTCAGGGCCCAAAGCCTAGCGGCCAGACGGGGTGCGCGCAATTATACGCACCCCAACGCAGGGTGTTCGCCTGGAAGGTGTTCGTGGCGTGCGTATTGCGGTAAGAGGGCGCAATCCGGACTTTCCGCTCTCGCAGCGTTTTCTTCCCGAAGGAGCCTTACCGTCATGGTGCCACGCTATAGCCGCCCTGAAATGACCGCCATCTGGTCGCCTGCCAATCGCTATCGTATCTGGTTCGAGATCGAGGCGCTGGCCTGTGAGGCGATGGCAGAGCTGGGCGACATGCCGAAGGAAGCAGCGAAGGTCATTCGCGAGCGTGGTGACGCCGCCATGGCCGCGTTCTCGGACGAGGATCTGGCCCGTATCGACGAGATCGAGGCCGTGACGCGTCATGATGTGATCGCGTTCCTGACATGGCTGGCCGAAAAGATCGGCCCTGAGAGCCGCTTCGTGCATCTTGGCATGACGTCCTCTGACGTTCTGGACACGTGTTTTTCGGTCCAGCTCGTTCAGGCAACCGACCTGCTGCTCGAAGATCTCGATGCCGTGCTGGCCGCACTGAAGAAGCAGGCTTTCGCTCACAAGAACACCGTCACGATCGGCCGCTCGCACGCCATCCATGCCGAGCCGACCAGCTTCGGGCTCAAGCTCGCTGGCCATTATGCCGAGTTCGCCCGCAACCGTGAGCGCCTGCTGGCAGCCCGCAAGGAAATTGCCATCTGCGCGATTTCGGGCGCAGTTGGCACATACGCCCATATCGACCCCCGTGTGGAAGAGTTTGTGGCGGCGCGTCTCGGCCTTGCTGCCGAGGATGTCTCGACACAGGTCATTCCGCGCGACCGTCATGCCGCGTTCTTCTGTGCGCTTGGTGTGATTTCGAGCGGTATCGAGCGTCTGGCTGTCGAGGTGCGTCACCTCCAGCGTTCGGAAGTGCGCGAGGCGGAAGAGTTCTTCCATCCCGGCCAGAAGGGCAGCTCGGCCATGCCCCACAAGCGTAACCCGGTGCTTTCAGAGAACCTCACCGGCCTGGCCCGTCTGATCCGCTCGCACGTCATCCCGGCGCTCGAAAATGTGGCGCTCTGGCATGAGCGCGATATCAGCCACTCTTCTGTCGAGCGCAACATCGGCCCCGATGCCACGATCGGTCTCGATTTCGCGCTGATGCGTCTGGCAGGCATGATGGACAAGCTGGTGGTTTATCCCGAGCGCATGATGGCCAATCTCGAGTCACTGGGTGGTGTGGTCCATTCGGGCGAAGTCCTGCTGGCTCTTGCCCGCTCGGGTATCTCGCGTGAGGACGCCTACCGTATCGTGCAGCGCAACGCGATGGAGACCTGGACCAGACTCGGAACCCCTGAAGGCCGCAGCTTCCGTGAGAATCTCGATGCGGATCCCGAGGTGGCCGGGCGGGTCGACTCCAAGGTGCTCGACGACGCTATGGACAGCACACGACATCTTGTTGCCGTAGACCGCATATATGACAAGGTTTTTGGTTGAGATCCCACATTATGTGTTGACCTTGTGGCATCTTATTGTGGAAGTAACGAGTTTGTAATCTCAAGCACGTTCATCCGGACCAAGACGAAAGCTGACCAATGGCTTCCACATCGCGCCCACGAGGGCATGCACTAACGAACTTCATCGCCGTAATCGCGGCGACGGGCGGCCTCCTTTTCGGGTATGATACAGGTATCATCTCGGCCGCCCTGCTTCAGCTCACCCCGCAATTCCAGCTCACCACGGAGAGCGCCGAGATCGTTACCTCGGCCGTCATTCTTGGTGCGCTGATTGGCTGTATCTCGGCAGCGCCGCTTTCGGATCGTCTGGGTCGTCGTCGTACGATCATTGCTGCGGCAACGTTGTTCCTTATCGGCACCGTGATCGTCACCTTTGCGCACACGGTCGCTGTTCTGACCTTTGCCCGTCTTATCCTTGGTCTGGCCATTGGCGCATCCTCGCAGATCGTGCCGATCTATATCGCCGAGATCGCGCCGCCCGAGCGTCGCGGTTCGCTCGTGGTTGCATTCCAGTTTGCCATCGCCTTCGGTCAGCTTATCTCCTTCATCACCGGCTATCTGCTGCAGGATTACTCCTGGCGCCTGATGTTCGGCCTGGGTGTCATCCCGGCAGTCATCCTTTTCGTCGGTATGCTTTTCCTGCCCAACAGCCCGCGCTGGCTGGCCATGCAGGGTGAATTCGAACGCGCCCGCACCGTTCTGCGCAGCGTGCGTCGCACCGATGCTGAAGCTGACCGTGAACTGCAGGAAATTCAGGACCAGCACGACGAGAAGGCCCCGCTTTCCGAGGTGTTCAAGCCCTGGGTTCGCCCGGCTACCATTGCGGCCGTTGGTATTGCGCTGCTTTGCCAGCTTACAGGCATCAACGCGGTCATGTACTACGCGCCGACCATTTTTGCCGATGCTGGCTTTGGTCAGTCATCCGCGCTGCTGACCTCGGTTGCGGTCGGTGTTTCGATGGTTGGTACGGTTGCATTCGGCGGCTGGGCCGTCGACGCCTGGGGGCGTCGTACCCTCATGCTTCGCATGATCCCCGGCGCTGTTGTTTCGCTCGTTCTGCTGGGCTTCATGTTTTTCACCGGCCAGACCCATGGCTGGGGTGCATTTGTGACTGCCGCTGCCGTGGTGGGTTATGTCGTGTTCAACGTCGGCAGTCTTTCCGTGGCGATCTGGCTGGTGGGTGCAGAGGTGTTCCCGCTCTCCTGCCGTGGCACGGGCATGAGCCTTGTTGCTGCGAGCCACTGGGGCGCAGATCTGATCATTTCGCTCACGACTCTCAGCATGGTGAAGGCGCTCGGCGCTGGCGGTACGTTCTGGCTCTTCGCGGCCGTGAATGCTGTCTCGTTCTTCTTCGTGCTGCGTTATGTGCCCGAGACACGGGGCCGTTCGCTCGAACAGCTCGAGGCATCCCTGCGTGACGGCACCTTTGCGCCCATCGCTCGCGCCAAGGCTGCTGCTGCCGAATAAGACGACATGCGCTCTCCTGTCATGACGACAGGGGACGATCATGGGTATGAACGGCGTTGCTCCGCTGCTATATGCGGGACAACGCCGTTCACCGTTTTTGAAAGATCGTCATGGCACGCCGTCGTCAGCTCTATGAAGGAAAAGCCAAGATCCTGTTCGAGGGGCCAGAGCCCGGCACACTCGTTCAGTATTTCAAGGATGATGCCTCCGCCGGCAATGGCGTGAAAAAGGGGATCATCACCGGCAAGGGCGTGCTGAATAACCGCATCAGCGAACACCTCATGCTTCGCCTGCATGAAATCGGTATTCCGACTCATTTTGTCCGCCGCCTGAACATGCGCGAGCAGCTGATCCGCGAAGTCGAGATCATCCCCCTTGAAGTCGTTGTGCGCAACGTGGCTGCGGGCTCGATTGCCAAGCGCCTCGGCCTAGCCGAAGGCACGCGTCTGCCCCGTTCGATTCTCGAATATTACTACAAGAACGATGCGCTCAACGACCCGATGGTGTCGGAAGAGCATGTCACCGCCTTTGGCTGGGCCAATGCGCAGGATCTCGATGAGATCAATGCCTACGCGCTGCGCACCAACGATTTTCTCACGGGCATGTTCCAGGGCATCGGCATCCAGCTTGTCGATTTCAAGCTCGAATTTGGTCGCCTGTGGGAAAACGACGAGATGCGTATTGTGCTCGCCGACGAAATTTCTCCCGATAACTGCCGCCTGTGGGACACCAAGACGAGCGAGAAGCTCGACAAGGACCGTTTCCGTCGGGATATGGGCCGTGTCGAGGAAGCTTATCAGGAAGTCGCCCGCCGCCTTGGCATTCTGCCCGAGGCCGGCAACGGCGATCTCAAAGGACCGGAGGTCATGCAATGAAAATTCGCGTCAATGTCATGCTGAAGGAAGGCGTGCTCGATCCGCAGGGCAAGGCCATTGGGCACGCCCTTGAGGTGCTGGGCTTTGCCAATGTCGGCGAAGTGCGCGTGGGCAAGACCATGGAACTCGAGATCGCGACCGAAGACCGTCAAAAGGCACTCGCCCAGGGCGAGGCAATGGCACGCGAGCTTCTGGCGAACCTCGTGATCGAAGATTTCGCTGTCGAGGTTGTTGGATGACCCGCAAGCTGGCTCTTCTGGCGGCAGTTGCGCTTGCACTGCCAGCAGGCGGCCTGGCCGGTGTGGCTCAGGCTGATGAGCATCGTCTCTCTTCCATGCAGGCCGGTCGCTTTGGCGCCATCTGCTCCAAGCCCCAGGGCAAGGCCGTCTGTGATGCCTATATTGCCGGCATGGCCGACTCAGGTGCGCTTTCGGCACTGAATGCCAAGAGCAATGGCGATAGCGGCACGGTGGTCGGTTTCTGCGTCCCTGACGCCGAAACCACCGATGCCATGCGTGGCAAGGTGCTGTCCTGGCTCAAGGCCCATCAGGACGTCCTGAAATTCCCTGTCGGCAAATCCGTTTTTGCTGCACTGCACGAGGCCTATCCGTGTTCGGGCCAGGGAGGGAAGCCATGAAGGCCGGTATCGTCGTTTTCCCCGGCACGAACCGTGAGCGCGACATGGAGCAGGCGCTTCGTCTCGTCAGCGGCAAGGCACCCACCATGCTCTGGCATCGTGATACGAGCCTGCCTGATCTGGACCTGATTGTCCTTCCGGGCGGGTTCAGCTTTGGCGACTATCTGCGTTCGGGCGCCATGGGCGCACACTCGCCGATCCTGCGCGAGGTGCGTGCCTTTGCCGAGCGCGGTGGGTATGTGCTGGGCGTGTGCAACGGGTTCCAGATCCTGACCGAAGCCCAGCTTCTGCCGGGGGCGCTCCTGCGTAATGCAGGGATGCGTTTTCTTTCGCAGGACGGGTTCCTCCGTGTCGAGACGCAGGATACGGCCTTTACGCGTGACTGGTCCAAGGGCGATGTCTTCCGTGCGCCGCTGGCTCATGGCGACGGCAACTACACAGCTTCGGAGGCCGAGCTCGATCGCCTTGAGGGCGAAGATCGCGTGGCTTTCCGCTATGTCTGCGCCAAGGGCACACTCGATGCCGCGAACCGCGTCAGTAACCCCAATGGCAGCCAGCGCTCCATTGCAGGCATTCTGAGCGCCAACAAGCGCGTCTGCGGCCTGATGCCCCACCCTGAAAACCTGGTCGATCCCGATCTTGGCGCGACAGATGGCGTGCCTCTGTTCTCGGGTCTGGTGAAGAGTCTCGTCGCATGAGCATGATCGTCAACGCTGAACTCGCCGCCCGCTTCGGTCTCTCTGCCGGGGAATACCAGAAGGTTCTGGACATCATGGGCCGCGTGCCCAGCCTGACCGAACTCGGTATCTTCTCGGTCATGTGGTCGGAGCATTGCTCCTACAAATCATCGCGCGTGCATCTCAAGACCCTGCCCACCAAGGCACCCTGGGTCATTCACGGCCCCGGCGAAAATGCCGGTGTTGTGGATATCGGAGACGGTCTTGCCGCTGTCTTCAAGATGGAGAGCCACAACCATCCGTCGTTCATCGAGCCCTATCAGGGCGCGGCGACAGGCGTGGGTGGCATCCTGCGCGATGTGTTCACGATGGGCGCGCGCCCTGTTGCCAATCTGAACGCACTTCGCTTCGGTGACCCGTCGCTTCCTGTGACGCAGCGCGTGATTGATGGCGTGGTACGTGGCATTGGTGGCTACGGTAACTGTGTTGGTGTTCCCACGGTAGGCGGTGAGATCAATTTCCACCCGGCCTATAATGGCAATCCGCTCGTCAACGCCATGACCGTTGGTATCGCCCGTCAGGATCGCATTTTCCTCTCGGCTGCTGCGGGTATCGGCAATCCGGTGGTTTATGTCGGCTCCAAGACCGGGCGCGATGGCATCCATGGCGCTACCATGTCCTCGGCGGAATTCGACGAACATGCGGCGTCCAAGCGTCCGACGGTGCAGGTGGGTGATCCGTTCACCGAGAAGCTGCTGATCGAGGCCTGTCTCGAACTGATGGCGACCGACGCTATCGTGGCGATTCAGGATATGGGTGCGGCTGGCCTCACATCCTCTGCTGTCGAGATGGCAGGCAAGGGCGGTGTCGGTATCGAACTCGACCTCGACAAGGTGCCGCAGCGCGAGACCGGCATGACGGCCTATGAAATGATGCTGTCGGAGAGCCAGGAGCGTATGCTCATGGTGCTCAAGCCCGAACGCACTGACGTGGCTCGCGCCATCTTCGAGAAATGGGACCTCGATTTCGCGATTGTCGGCGTGCTGACCGATACGGCGCATATCACGGTCAAGCATCTCGGCAAGACGGAGGCGGATATTCCGCTTGCGCCACTGGCTGATGAGGCACCGCTCTACCATCGTCCCATGACGCACGCTGCCAAGCCGGCGCGTCTGGGCACAGTGGCCGATCCTGCGGGTGTCGAACATGCGCTGCTGACCCTGCTGGCCTGCCCGGATCTCGCTTCGCGCGCCTGGGTCTGGAACCAGTATGACAGCGGCGTGGGGGGGCAGACGGCCCGTCGCCCCGGTGCGGCCGATGCTGCCATCGTTCGCGTCGAGGGCACGAAGCGCGGTCTTGCCATGACGACCGATTGTACGCCGCGCTATTGTCAGGCTGACCCGCATGCGGGTGGGGCTCAGGCAGTTACAGAAGCCTGGCGCAATATCACGGCAACGGGTGCGCTGCCGCTGGCCGTGACCGATAACCTGAACTTCGGCAATCCCGAAAAGCCGGAGATCATGGGTCAGTTCGCCGCTGCCATCAAAGGCATGGGTGAGGCCTGCCGTGCGCTGGATTTCCCGGTGGTGAGTGGTAATGTGTCGCTATACAACCAGACGAGCCATCCGAGCGGTCTGAGCCAGCCGATCCTGCCGACGCCGGCCATTGGCGCTATCGGTGTGATCGACGATGTAACCAAGGCGATTGGTCTTGGCATGCCTGAGCAGTGCGAACTTGTTCTGATTGGCGAGATCCGCGGCGAACTCGGCCAGTCGCTTTGGTTGCGTGAGATCTGCCATCGCGAAGATGGTGCCCCGCCGATCATCGATCTTCACGCGGAGCGTCGCAACGGCGACTTCGTGCGCAAGATGATCGGGGAAGGGCGCATTGAGGCCTGCCACGACATCGCCGATGGCGGATTGCTTGTGGCCGTGGCGGAGATGGTCATGGCGAGCGGCGTTGGCTGCCATCTTGACAAGCCGCATCACGGCACGAGCCTTCATGCCTATTACTTCGGCGAGGACCAGGCCTGCTACGTGGTGGCAACCAAGCATGCTACCGCGCTGATCGATGCAGCTGAAAAGGCTCATGTGCCAGTGCGCCATCTCGGACGTTCAGGGGGTGATTCACTGGTTCTGACCGACGGTATGAGCCTGTCGGCCGAGCGTATGCGCAAGGTCAATGCCGAGTTCTTCCCCAAGCTGATGGAGCGCTGAACCATGCCGATGAGCGCCGAAGAAATCGAACGCACCATCAAGGCTGCCCTGCCTGATGCCGTGATCGAGATTCATGATCTCGCGGGCGATGGGGACCATTATGCTGCAACCGTGACCAGCACTGCGTTTGCGGGGCTGCCACGGGTGCGCCAGCACAAGCTCGTCTATGACGCGTTTGGTGGCCGTATGGGGACAGAGCTTCACGCTCTGGCCCTCAAAACACAAACCCCCTGACAATCGAGACTAGTTGGGTCTATAATTAAGCGATTATTGACCCAACGCGCATCTCGCGCACAGGAGCGATCCATGGCCGAAGCTACTTTCCAGCAGATTCAGCAGCTTATCGACAACAATCCCGTCATGCTTTTCATGAAGGGTGACAAGCTGTTCCCTCAATGCGGTTTTTCCGCACGCGTCGTGCAGATCCTCGGGCACATGGGCGTCGATTTCGAGACGGCCAATGTGCTTGCAAGCCCGGAACTGCGCCAGGGCATCAAGGACTTTTCGCAGTGGCCGACAGTGCCGCAGCTTTACATCAAGGGCGAGTTCATCGGTGGCTGCGATATCGTGACCGATATGTTCCAGAGCGGCGAACTGGAGTCTCTGCTGGAAGAAAAGCAGATTGCCAAAAAGGTGTCCTGATCTGCCTTGATTAAGCCATAAACTCTGCGCGCTGCCACGGTTTCGTCTTAAACTGTGGCAGTATTGCAACGGTAAATTTTCTTGTAAAAATTTCTTCTTCAGACCTCTTGTTGTGCTTTCGCAGTCCTGACTAACGTGGCGGAAGTCATTCAGAGGGAAGAAAAAATGCGGCGTCTATTGGGTCTCAAATTTGCAGCTTCAGTCGTCGCCGCCGGGGCAGCCTTCGCCTCTCACGGTGCCAGCGCAAGAGAGATCACCGATTGGGAAGCCTCCAAGCTGACGCTTGATGCGCTTACCGCCACGCCCGTCTATCACCGCCCCGTCACCACCTACACGCATCACCACGGCGCAGCCGTTCATCAGGTGGCCGCCCATCACGTTTCAGCGCCGTCGCGTCGCGCCCTGGTCCACACTGTGGTTTATCACGCCAAGGCACCGGCAAGCAGCAAGCATCACGCCCGCCGTCACGGCTGACAGATTGGGGGCGCTACAGCGTCCCGCTTGGACTGCTCTCCTGCGGGGGTGTTATCGTGTCTACCAGGCAGGGCCATTTGTGGGGCTCGCCGACGCTACTGAACTTCGGTAGCTAACTAGACCGTGCTCCCGGCGTTTCCCGCCGACCATTTCCGACCGCCATGCTATGCAGCCGCGGTCGCTCCCCGAAGGCTTCTGTCTCTCATCCAAGGCAAGTCCGGTGCAGGGGCAACAGCGCTGTTCGACGGTTGGACTAACCGTCCCTCAGAATATCCTCGATCCATCCGACATTCCCGGCGACGTCATATATCATGAGGTCGAACCGGGTCTTTTCGCGTCGCCATGACGGCTGCGTCTGAAGAAGATACTCCGCAGCGGCAAGTAGACGGCGCTGCTGGGGAAGCCTCAGGGCGTAGGCGGCCTCATCCAATGTTCGGCGCTGCTTGACCTCGACGAACAGGATAAGGCTGTCATTCGCCGCGACGAGATCGATCTCGCCATATGGCGTGCGGCATCGCTCGGCAAGAAGCACGAAGCCCGCATTTGCCAGCGTTTCGCGCGTGTGGGCCTCTGCCGCCATTCCGGCGGCGAAAGCCCTGCCGCCGCGCCTTTGGCGCGCGGTCGTCACAGTCTGCTGCGGAGCAACCTTGCAGCCTCGACAGCAAAATAGGTGAGAACGCCATTACAACCGGCACGCCGGAACGCAAGCAGGCTCTCAAGTATGGCGCGATCGCGGTCCAGCCAGCCATTCTGGATAGCCGCCATCAGCATCGCGTATTCACCTGATACCTGATACGCGAACGTCGGAACGGCGAAGGTTTCGCGCACCCGGTGAATGATGTCCAGATAGGGCATGCCGGGTTTGACCATGACCATATCTGCGCCTTCCTGGATGTCGAGCGCGACCTCGCGCAGCGCTTCATCGGAATTGGCAGGGTCCATCTGATAGGTTTTCTTGTCGCCCTTGAGCAGTCCCCCGGACCCCAGAGCGTCACGGAACGGGCCATAGAAGGCAGAAGCATATTTGGCCGCATAGGACATGATGCGCACGTTGTCGTGCCCTGCCTTGTCCAGAGCGGTCCGTATCGCGCCGATGCGTCCATCCATCATGTCAGACGGGGCAATGATGTCGATCCCGGCTGCGGCCTGATTGATGGCCTGTAGGGCCAGAATCTCTACCGATGCGTCATTGACGACGTAGTCGCCCTCGATAAGACCGTCATGGCCGTGATCGGTGTAGGGGTCGAGCGCCACATCACCAATCAGCCCAAGGTCAGGGTACAGGCGCTTGATTTCACGCGCTGCCTTGCAGATCAGGTTGTCCGGGTTGGTGGCCTCACGGCCCGTCGCATCCCTGATGTCTGTCGGGGTGATCGGGAAGAGGGCCACGGCGGGGATACCGAGACCGATCGCCTCGGCCAGATGAGCCTCAAGCAGGTCCACGCTCACGCGTTCGACCCCAGGCATGGAGGCGACACTGCTGCGCTGCCCTTTGCCATCACAGACGAAGATCGGCCAGATCAGATTGTCGATCGTCAGCGTCGTTTCGGCTACGAGGCGGCGCGTGAAACCGTCGAAACGGTTACGTCTCGGACGGCTGAGTGGAAAGGATCCGGTGATCATCGCGTTGTTCCCTCGGCAGTAAGCTTGCTCTTTTTGATACCATACAGCGCATAAACGACCAGTCCGGCGATCAGCCAGACCACCATGCGTAGCCAGGTGAGCGCATCCAGCGACACCATGACCGCGAGGCAGCTCAGGATACCGCAGACCGGGGTGAACAGCCCGCCGGGTGCGCGAAACGCGCGGGGGCGATTTGGCTCACGAATGCGCAGGATCAGGACACCCACGCAGACCAGCACGAAGGCGAGCAGAGTGCCGATTGAGGTCATGTTGCCGAGCACGGAGATCGGCACCAGCCCAGCCAGCAGGCAGGTCACTACAAGAAAGATCAGGTGAGACACGGCTGGTGCCCGCGTGCGTGGGCTGAGGCGGCCAAATATCGCCGGTAGCAGGCCGTCATGCGACATGGCGTAGAATACGCGCACCTGACCCATCATGAGCCCCATCAGCACCGAGATATAGCCAAACAGGATGCTGAACTTGAGAGCGCCCTGCAGCCAGAATAGATGGGTGATATCGATGGCGGTGGCCACAGGGCTGCCATCGCCCTCGAGCTGGCGATAATCAACGACACCGGTCAGCACGAAGGCGAAGGCGATATAGATGATGGTGCAAATGAGCAGGCTGCCCAATATGCCAATAGGCATGGTCCGCTCAGGATTGCGGGCCTCCTGCGCGGTGGTGGCGATGATGTCGAAGCCCAGATAGGCAAAGAAGATCATGCCAGCAGCCCGCATGATGCCCGAGACGCCAAAATGACCGAACTCGCCCGTGTTGGGCGGAATGAAGGGGGTGAAATGCTCGGGCTTGATGAAGGGCGAGCAGAATATGATGAAGGCGCCGACCACCCCGAGCTTGAGCACCACGACCACAGCATTGATGCGCGTGGACTCGGAAATGCCGCGCAGCAAAAGCATGACGATGAACACAATTGCCGCCATGGCGGGAAGGTTGATCCAGCCATGAGCCATGCTGCCATCCGGCAGCTTCACCATGCTCATGGGGGATGCCATCCAGCGCGGGTCCGGATGCAGGTTCCACTGGCCCAGAATCGAGGCCAGATAGCTTGACCAGCTCGAGGCTACGGCCGCTGCCCCTACGGTGTATTCCAGCACAAGGTCCCAACCGATAACCCACGCAACCAGCTCGCCAAGCACCGCATAGCTGTAGGAATAGGCCGAGCCGGCGGATGGGATCATGCTGGCCAGTTCGGCATAACAGAAGGCAGCAAACCCGCAGGCAATAGCGGCCACCACGAAAGCGAGTATGACTGCTGGCCCCGCATTCTGGGCCGCAGCAATGCCTGTCAATGAAAACAGGCCAGCCCCGACGGTCGTGCCCACCCCAAGGGCAATCAGCGAAAACGGTCCGATAACGCGGTGCAGCCCGTGTTCGCCTTTTTCGTCGGTTGCCACGTCAATCGGTTTGCGCCGCCACAGGGCGGCGAGGGGCTGGGCCATTCAGTCTTCCTCTAAAACGACTCTCCCGCGCTAAACGGGTTGGCGGCGGGGGGAAATCTGGGATATTGCCCATCGTGATACGCCATTTTCCGCGTCTGTGCGCCCCCTCCGGGAGAGAAAAGAATGACTACTCGCGAGAACATGTCCCCCCAGCACGATTTCTATCATCGCGGTCTGAATGAAGCAGACCCCGAGGTGGCAGAAATCATCAACGCCGAACTGATCCGTCAGCAGGATGGCATTGAACTGATCGCATCCGAGAATATCACCTCTTTCGCCGTTCTTGAGGCGCAGGGCTCGGTCCTGACAAACAAATACGCCGAAGGACTGCCCGGCAAGCGGTATTACGGCGGGTGCGTCGATGTCGACCGCGTGGAAAATCTGGCGATCGAGCGTATCAAGGCGCTGTTTGGCGTCGAGTTTGCCAACGTGCAGCCCCATTCTGGCGCGAACGCCAATCAGGCCGCGTTCATGGCGCTCGGCAAGCCGGGTGACACCGTGCTGGGCATGAGCCTTGCCGCTGGTGGACACCTGACGCATGGTGCGGCACCGAACTACTCAGGAAAGTGGTTCAACGCGGTGCAGTACGGTGTGCGTGCCGAGGACGGAACCCTCGACTACGAGGAAATGGAGCGTCTCGCACGTGAGCACAAGCCGACGATCATTGTCGCGGGTGGCTCGGCTTATCCCCGTCATATCGACTTCGCGCGTTTCCGTCGCATGGCGGACGAGGTGGGTGCCTATCTGATGGTGGACATGGCGCATTTCGCCGGTCTCGTCGCGGCTGGTCTTTTCCCGAGCCCCGTGCCGCACGCGCATATCGTGACCAGCACCACGCACAAGACGCTGCGCGGCCCGCGCGGTGGCATTGTGCTTACGAATGATCCGGACATCGCCAAGAAGGTCAATTCCGCCGTATTCCCGGGCCTTCAGGGTGGTCCGCTCATGCATGTCATTGCTGGCAAGGCTGTGGCCTTTGGCGAGGCCCTTGGCGAGAAGTTTAAGGCGTATCAGGGCGCGGTGGCTGAGAACGCCCGCGTTCTGGCCGAGGAACTTGTGGCACGCGGCTTCGACATCGTGACCGGTGGTACGGATTGCCATCTCGTTCTGGTCGATCTGCGTCCCAAGAAGGTAACGGGCAAGATTGCCGAGGCGGCTCTCGAGCGCGCCGGGATCACGGCTAACAAGAATGCTATCCCGTTCGACCCTGAAAAGCCGTTTGTGACCTCCGGTATCCGTCTGGGCAGCCCGGCCGCGACGTCACGCGGTTTTGGCGTTGAGGAATTCCGCACGATCGCTCGTATGATCGATGAAGTGCTGAGTGCCTACGGAACGCCGGAGCAGGACAGCGTCGAGCAGCGCGTTCATGACGAGGTAAAGGCGCTCTGCCGCCGCTTCCCCATCTATGACGTCGCCTATCCCGGCGCATGAGGATCGAAGAGGGGGGCGATGAGCCCCCCTTTTTTTTTGCCCATACGGGGCGATTACGGCGGATCGTTTGACTGGATCGCGCCGCGATCGTGTCCAGAGTGTCGTCTGGCTGTCGCGATCCGATCGGGTCTATAGCCTGCGCGCGAGCCTCACCGCGAGTTGCCCTCTGCGCACACACAGATTGGGCATGATGAGGACGCATTGGTCGTAGGGCGTACAGATTTCGTCATCACCGTCCAGCGCGATAACCGTGCCCGCCTTTTCAATGACCTGGCCACCAAGATAACTCTCGGTAAACCCGAAACTGGCGCTTCTGGCGACAACATTGTCGGTCACCATTGCCTGACGCGAAACGGCAACCGGCTCGCTCCGGCTGCCCCAATGCATAAACCCCGCATTCTCAACAAAGTGACGAATGACGCGCGCGCTGGTCTCGACTGTTTCCGGTCGCCAGTGCTGGCCTGCCTCAAGCAGCACGCTGCGCCCTGTGCCGCCGGGAGCCATGAAACGCTCCTGCTCAATCAGCCTTGCGCCTCCGACGTGCCCTAGGTCGGTGAGGGTCAGAAAGGGTGTATCGGCCTGCGACGAAAGAAGACCTGCCAGTGTGATCGAGCGCTCTGTCTGCGGCGAGATGAAGAGAGGTGAGGAGTCCCACAACATGGAATGGAGATCGAGCAACATGTCGCTGCGCTGGATGACGGGCAGCAACTCCTGTGCCCGCGCCATTTCAACCGAACCGGGCTTCTGGCTCAGCCTGTCATTGGACCAGACACGATTGAGATCTTCACCGATGAAGCGCGACGCTGTGGGGTTCGACGGGTCGAAGCGCTCGAAGGCGGCCATATTGGCAAATACGATGCGCAATGTGCCGCAAAGGGGCCTGATATCTTCTCTGAGCAGACGGTCGGCAGCGGCGGCGCCCGCGAACTCATTGCCATGAATAAGGGAAATCACGGCGATTTCCGGCCCCGGTACAGGGCTCTCGCGCTCGATGACACCGGGTATCCCGTTATTGCCGGCCCTCCATTGTGAGAGATCAGGTGGGTCGATCAGGATTGGGAATTCGGGAAGGCGACGCGGCAGCGCCAGGCTGGGCAGGAGGCGCTGCCGCCGCCTGCGGACAGGGTGATGATCGCGCGGTGATGCCCCGCAACTCATGCGGCAAGACAGACCTGTCTGACAAGACGGTCGATCATGGTTTCACATCGAGCCAGCTGGTCTATTGTGATCCATTCATCGGGTTTATGCGCCTGGGCGATATCACCGGGGCCACACACGATCGTCTCGAGCCCGGCCTGTTGGTAGATACCGGCTTCCGTCCCATAAGAGACATAACCCGCACTGTTGCGCCCCGTAATCTGCTGCAAAAGCGAGACCAGGGGCGATGTGGGTGAGAGGTTCAGGGGCGGGAGGTCGACAAGGGGCGTCAGTGTCAGCCCGCAAGATGGATCGGCCTCGCGCAGGGCTGCGTCGATTGGCGCAAGACGCTCCGTAATGGACTGGAAGATTGCGGCGTTGTCGTCACCCGGTACGGCACGCCATTCAAGCTCGAAACTGGCTTGTTCGGGCACGATATTCAGAATGCTGCCACCACTGGCGAGCCCGACCTGCATGGTCGTGTGATCGGGGAGAAAACCGCTGACATGGGGGCCATCGCGTTCGAAAGCGTCGCTCATATCTGCGAGTGCTGCGATGGCACGCCCCATGGCGTGAAGCGCGTTGACGCCCAGCGCAGGCTGGGAGGAATGGGCGGGGCGGCCCCGAATATCCACGCGCACCGTGAATCGCCCTTTATGGGCGATGATCGGCGCGAGCATGGTGGGCTCACCAATCACGCACAGATCGGGCATCAGGCCGCGTGATATGACATCCTCGATCAGATAGCGGGCACCGTTACAGGTGATTTCCTCATCGAAGGTGAAGAAGAGATGGACAGGCTTGCGCAGGGGCAGGCTTCGGATCCGGGGTATGGCAGCCAGCATGGCGGCCACAAACCCCTTCATGTCGGTGGCGCCGCGCGCGTAAAGTCTCTCATCCTGCTGGGTGAGGCTGAACGGATCACGAGACCAGTCCTGTCCCTCGACGGGCACGCAATCGACATGACCAGACAAGGCCAGACCACCGGGCGCTACCGGGCCAATGATGGCATGCAGGTTCCATTTGCCGTCCTCTGGCCCGCGACTGCGCGTATAGGGCACGTCCTGCTCATCGAGCAGCGCAGTAATCCAGTCGATGAGGGGCGCATTGGCATGACGGCTTGTCGTATCGAACGAGACAAGCTTTTCCAGAATCGCAATGATGTCCATCGTCTGGGCCTTGGGAGCGGTCATGGGGAGAGTTTAGACCCTGCCTGTCGAAAACCTCAAGGCCGTGTAACTCAGGAAACGATGCTGATACGGTAGCCGATCTCCTTTTCGATCGCCCTCAGCAAAAGCCGCTCATCACGCGTGCAGAAGGACAGCGCCGCGCCGCGCTTGCCTGCCCGCGCCGTGCGGCCAATGCGGTGCACATAGGTTTCGGCCTTCTCGGGCAGGTCGTAATTGAGGACGAGCGCCACATCATCAATGTCGAGCCCTCGCGCTGCGACATCCGTTGTGAGCAGGATCATGGAGCGCCCGCTGCGCAGGGCCTCCACCGCCTTCTGGCGAGCGCCCTGTGCCAGATCGCCATGCAGCGTTGTGACGGGCAGACCTGCCTTGCGCAGATGCTTGCCGATCTGGTCCACCGAGGCCTTCGTGCGCAGGAACACGATCTGGCGTCCCTCGGTTTCGGCACACAGGCGGGTGAGGGTGGCCAGCTTTTCCTCGGCCTCAACAAACATGGCGCGCTGCTTGATGCGACGCGGCGTGACGGTCTGGCTCTCGAATTCAAGCGTGACGGGTTTGTGGAGCAGGCGACTGGCCAGGGCGCGGCCCGTGGGCGGCAGCGTGGCAGAGCACAGCATGGCCTGACGTTCCTGCGGTAAATGCAGGATGATATCATCCATTGCCGCGAGGAAATCCTCGTCCAGCATCTGGTCTACCTCATCCACGATCAGCATGCTGACAATGTCGAGCCTGCAGGCGCCGCTGGCGAGGAGGTCGATCAGGCGGCCAGGGGTTGCAACCGCAATATCCACGCCTTCCGCCAGCGCCTCGATCTGCGCATCCTTGGGGAGGCCGCCGCAGAGCAGACGCGTGCGAAAGGGCAGGCGTCTGCCGATCTGGCGGCATACACCGGCGATCTGGGTCACGAGCTCACGGGTCGGGGCCAGAATCAGTACACGGGGTGCGCCGGGTTGCCGTTCCGCGGAGAGCGACAGAAGGCGCTGGAAGGCGGGCGCCGCATAAGCTGCGGTCTTTCCAGAGCCGGTCTGTGCCACAAGAAGCACATCGCGCCTGTCATTCAGTTTGGGCCAGACGCGGGTCTGCACCTCATTGGGCTTCTCTATGCCCACTTGCTTGAGGCCCGCGCTGACCAGCGGGTCGAATGGAAAGGCGGCAGGATCTTGAACATCACTCATGGATGCTTCTTGCCAAAGTTCTGCCGGTGAAGGAATTACCGAGTTATGAGTGTAGCCATCATTGCTGAAGATTTTGCCGGAATGCGCGCCCAAGCGAGCGGTCTTGTCGAGCGTGCGGGGCTGGAGTGGCATTTTCATCCCGTGCGGATCGGAGGAGTCTGGCGCCGTATCCCCACGAGATTCTGCCCCGACCCGCTGCGTGCAACGGCACCGATCGTGCTGCCGGGCGACACCCGCCTGCTTGTCAGCGTTGGCGGGACAGGCGGGGCAGTCGGGGCAGCGCTGAAAAAGCGCACCGGCCTGCCGCTGGTACAGATACAGAACCCCCGCATGGATGCGGCACGCTTTGACCTGATTGTGGCCAATGTTCATGATCGCATGGCCGGACCCAATGTCGTGGCGGCCCGAACCGCCCTGCATGGCGTGACCCCCGCGAAGCTGTCTGACGCCCGGACCCTGTGGGAGAGCAGGCTGCGAACAGGCAAAAAAGCCCTCATGTCCGTTCTGATTGGCGGCGCGAATGGCCGGTTCAGTTTTGGCGTCAATGAAGCCGCAACACTCGGCGCACAGCTTGCCGGGATCGCCCGGACGCAGGATGTAACGATTGCCCTTACACCCTCACGCCGAACCGACCCGGCAGCTTTGGCGGTGTTGCGCGAGGCGCTGGATCCGTCATGCGCCATGATATGGGACGGGCAGGGGGATAATCCCTATCTCGGTATGCTTGCCTGCGCCGATACGATTGCCGTGACGACGGATAGCGTATCGATGATCTCGGAGGCCGCCGCCACGACAGCGCCGGTCTTGATCATTGATCTGCCGGGGCGTTCACGGCGCATCCGGACCTTTGTCGAGACACTGGCCGAGGCCGGGCGTGTTCGTCCGTTCACGGGCGCGTGGGCGCCGTGGGCTATAACGCCGCTTGACGATACCGGCAGAGCGGCCGATGAAATGCGTCGGCGTCTCGCTCTCTGAACAAGGAGTGGCGGGGTCCGTAATAAAGAAAACGGGTACAGGACGACCATGCTCGATATCATCACCTTCGACGCTCAGGGCGGCGGAAACATCCTCTACAAGGCGCTTGCGCATCCCTTGGCGAGCGAGGCTCTGAGGCGACTGGAAGCGACACTGGCGGCTGGGGGTGGCTTTGCGGTCTATGACCCGGGCAATGTGCTGCGTACGCTGGTCGCCCTGTACCCCGGACTCACGCCTTCCTGCGGTGTCTACACGCATGACAGCGAGCAGGTGGGCAAGGATGATGGGCTGGGCGGCGAGAAGCTGGCCCTGACGGATCTTTCATCATCCGAGGCCAGGCAGGTGCTTGCCCTCTCCTTCGAGCATGAAAAGATGTTGTCGCGCCTCGCGCGCGTCACCCATGCCGATCAGCAGATCTTCTCTCTGGAGCCCGCAAAATTGCCGGACTCAATGCTGAGCAATCCGCGCAACTATCTCGACAAGCATAATTTCGCGACGAACTTTGCGTTCTTCCGTGATGATGCGCGCTTCAGCACGCGGCTTGTCACGGCGAATTACTGGTGCAATTACGACGCGACCGATGTGCGTTACTGGTTCCGCCTTTATGACGACAAGGGCGATATCCTGGCTGAATGGGAAGAGGAAATTCCCGACGCGCCTGCCGGTATCGTTGTGGACAGTGCCGTGGTGCGGGCGCGTTTCGATCTGCCGGCTTTCTGCGGTCAGCTTTTCGTGCATGTGCTCGGTGCGCGCGGACATGATGTCGTGAAATATGCGCTCGACACTTATGGCAAAGATGGCGAACCCAGCCTCTCGGTCACTCATGACGCCAATGCCTGGCCATCACCGCGTTTCGCAACGCTGCCGGCACCGCGCCCCGGTGAGGCGCTGAATCTCTGGATCCAGAACAGCCATGCTACGCCTATTCCGGCGGGTGCCATTACACTCAACCAGATGGGCGAGGAGACGCATTTCCCGGTCACGGTCGAGGTTGGCCCATTCTCCACCTACGCGCTCGATGTGGGTGCGCTTGTGAAGGATATCGTTTGGCCGGCCCAGCTTGAGTTGCGTTCGGGAAACCACATCGTACGGCCACGCTACGAGATTACCGAAGGCGGTCTGACCCGTATCGCTCATCTGAACGTGGAGCGTCGTGACCTCGTACCTGAACCAGCGTTGCGCAAGCTGCCGCCCTCGATGGGGCGTGGGTTTGTGTTGCCTTTCCCCATTCTCGACCCCAAGCGCTTTACGAGCGTGGTGCAGCCGAACCCGATGTCGGAAAAGATTACCAGCCTTCCGCTGCGTCTCGATGTTTTCGATGACGAAGGGACGCTCATCACCCAGAAATTCCTGGGCAATCTGCCGCGCAATCATGAGACAGCAATTGCCCTGCACGAGCTGACTGACTGCGCTGGCCACGCCGATCTCGTGTATGATTTCCGCGACGGTGGCGAGGGGGATGGCTGGATGCATGCCCTGATGCGCTATGAGAACCGCGAGAATGGTCACGCGGCAGAGACCAGCTTTGGCGGGCATATTTTCAACACGCTGATGACGTGGCGTAGCGAGCCGCAATCCTACGCCGGTCCGCCGCCGGGTCTGACGACACGTCTTTTTCTCAAGCTCGGTCAGGAGGGCCATGAAAGCTTCTCCTGCCTGATCCATCCGGCCTCGGTTGAGGGAACGGCACCCTCAGAGACGATACTGCATCTCTATTCGAATGATGGTGTCGAGCTGGAGCGCCGCAGGATCAGCATCAATCCGTCGGGCTCGTATATGGTTTGGCCGCATGAGATCTTTGGTGCTGAAAAGCTGGTCGAGGCAGGGATTGGCGGCTACGTGTTGATCCGTGATCTGAGCTGCCGTCTGTTCGGCTATCATGGGCAGCGCAATGCTTCGGCAGGGTTCTCGCTCGACCATATGTTCGGGTTCTGATCCTTTTTTTCATTTTCCACCTTGCCGCGTCATCGGGCCTTTGCTAGAGACGCGGCACCGCAGGATGGGTGCGTAGCTCAGCGGTAGAGCACTGCCTTCACACGGCAGGGGTCACAGGTTCAATCCCTGTCGCACCCACCATCCTCACCCCCCAGAAAACTGCCGTTTTTTGAAGATTGCCGACTCTAGGCCTGAGTCCGGTTATGTTCATTCGGGTACGTTCTGAGCCGAGTCATATCGTGTCAAGCTGTGCCAGATCCGTGCCACTTTCCGCGAGTCGTCTGCCGCGGTACTGACCCGCCAGACCTTGCGATCCTGTGAGGACTGCGGCGGCGTGGATGGACATGCGGGAGGGGGCTCTCCCTCAGCGAGACAGGCAGCTCACCAACCCAGAGCAAGCGTATCAGACGGTTTACGACCAGCGCCTGTTCGTACTGAGCTTGAGTGCCAAACAGGAAGGGCAGCAATTCGCCGTGTGGTGTGGTCGTGTCCATCTGTCCGGTCAGGGAGCGAGAGATGACGCTTTGATGCTTGAGTTCGGTGATCGTGGTCAGGAGGTGGGGGAGCGATCGTCCAAGGCAATCGAACTCCCACAACCCGAGCCTGTCATCACACTCGATACATGCGAGGGATGCCTTGAAGCCGGGGCGATTGTCGCAGGAGCATGAAGCCTTGTCGTGATGCAGATGGCGCTCACCGAGTACCGCGGTAGTCAAGGCGTCGCGTTGAAGGTCCACCTATTGACGGTCATTGATCGAGAACACCCGATGTAACCGACCAGCATGGGGGATAAACGCCCAGATCAGGGTTATCGTACCGCAGATCGATCCGACAAGGTTGTTCGTGCAGTTTTCGGGTCGTTTCCGTTGTATCCCGATGGGCGCTTTGCACACTGACAAAAACACTAGTTTCCCATCGAAGCGCTTTTTATCGCTCAATTACTTCGCCTGATCTATCAGCAAAGAAAGTGAGTTCGGCGCTAATATTCAGGATAAATAGCGAGAGATAATGACCTTACGGATTGCACTGAAAGGCATACCTGGCCCAATGTCACTATTACACAATACACAGAACGTAGTTCGTGATTTGGTAAATGTTTGTAAAACGCATGAAAATCCATTTATCATACCATAGTGCAGGATGCTGGCGTTGCGTTCAGTCGGTCCCGATACAAGCAGTCCGCACCCGTATTCCAAGTCTCCATAATTTGCGTCATTGGCAGAAAATCGATTCGCGCTGCTGAGACGACCATCCCACAAGCGCCCAGGCGATAACATCAGGTTAAGATGGAAAGGATCGAGAAGCTCGTTGCTCAGAAGTGCGTCATGCCAGCGACACAGATCAACAGCGCTGCCACGCATTGCGCCAGCAGCACCAGCTTGCGAAACGTCCAAATAGGCTGCGTTCTCGAATGGCGCTCCACCGCTCTTGGGAGCACTGTACCCCGAGGCACGATCGACAATCACCTCGCTTGGGGCGTCGACAGCGAGAGACCTCAGCCCTAGAGGTTCAAAGACCAGTTCCGACATTGCTTGCGAGAATGAGGTACGGGTAATACTTTCTATGATTGCACCGAGGACAATGTAATTAGCATTGCTGTAAAGCCAGGCAGCGCCCGGATCGAAATCGAAAGGCTTCGTCTGACGAGCAATCTCGGCAGCCAATTCAATCTGTGTCCTCGCGGGCATCGCACAGGTCGGGTCATCGCTTCCCCCTTCGTCGCTGTGTAATCCCGCCGTATGGTTCATCAGCTGCATTACTGTTACGGGTTTCAGCACCCCTGCGGATGGTAGATACGCGGCAGGCGAGGCATGAACGTCCAGACGACCCATTTGCGCCAGCTTCAGGATCGCAGCGGCCGCGAATTGCTTGGTTAGAGAGCCGATACGAAAGATCGACCTCTCTGACACGGCTGTTCGAGTCTCGAGATTGGCAAAACCCCAGCCATACGCACCGATTATAGTTGATGGGCGCCCTATAGCGACGGACACGCCCGGGCATGCATGACTTTTAATTGCCTCCATGACCGCGTGCTCGATGTAGTGAGCATCGCCAAGCGCTCTAGCATCGGCGAAAGCCGCCGTTGCCGCCGTGGCAGGAATACTCGTGATTACACTTCGCCGGGAAACTGACCCACTCATTTTTTATCCGCCACTACAAGAGAGCATCGCCACTATTGCTTTCCATCCAGATCCTAGTGGCAGATGTCGGCACGTTCCGGCCTAAGCCGGGCTTATGCAATACCCTATAGAATTCAAAGATGGTGAAACCAGGGGATCAATCATGAATTGCGTGTACGTATATCTTCACCCATTCCATGTATCACCGCCAGTAAATCAATTTGTTTTGCGGCGATGATCCGCCAGTTTCAGGCCTGCGGCACAGCGATACCCGACCGCCAGAGCAGTTCGCGCAGGAGGGAGTTCTGCTGGCGCAGTTCCTCAATGAGGTGGAGGTTTTCTTCCTCACGTTGTTCGAGTTTGTCCACGCGTGCGTTCAGGCGCACGAGATCCTCGCGCTGGGAAGCAATGGTGGTGCGAGCATTCGAGGCCCCAAACCCGATGAGCCATCTTATCGTGAAAAGAAGACCTCCTACGACGGCAGCCCACCACGGCTGGGGTTGATAAGCCTCGTTCATCAGGAAGCCTCCTCTCTTGAGGGCTTGCAATGTGCTTTGTGACGCATGGCGTCGGTTGTCCGAAATGAAAGTCGCATGACCTGGGTTCCAAGGACAGACAGGACGGATCCCATGTGACCGGGACGCTCAACCGGCAGGTCTGCGGCCATTGGGATCAGACTGCTGATCTCAACCCGCCCCGGTACCGTAAGCCGGGCGTTCTGTGACAGTCACTGTTCCGTCAGGCAGACCGCAGGGCATTTCAAAGGACAGCACCGCGAGACACGCCCTGCACCAGAATGTGGGGCAGAGGGCGGACGCGGACGGACCGTTCAGACAAATCTCCTCCGTCATCCCAGATCTCCCAAGCGTGTGGGAATGCCCGCGTTGTTGAACCACCCTCCTGAGTCAGTATCGGGTTCGGTAGGGAGGGCCTTCAGCCAGGCATCCATTGTCTTGTCCGTCACCATGGAGACCGTTGCGCCGGGTGCAGGCGGCGCACTTGCCGGATAAAGAGACGGGCGGGAGCCGATACATATCTTCGCGTCAACCTGTAGGCTCGCCCCGAGGCTGGTGAGAGCACAGACAGTTACGGTTTGCAGGCCCGGCACGGTCCATTGCAGCCAGACGGTCGCAATCGTTCCGAAGAGGCTTGTCCAGGCCTGTTTCGCCGATGTTCCCGCATCGAATCTGAAGGAGGTAATGAACTCTCCCGGGGCAAGAAGGCCATCGAAATCAATACTGTAGTCACCCCCGCCATTGAGGGTTGATGATGGCCAGACGAGCTCGGGGTGAGCTTTTGGATAGCAGCCCTGACCTGCAGGCTCCCTCACGGGACGCAGGATATTGGCGCTAGGACGCCATGTCATGAATGTACTCCTGGTCGAATTGCAGAACATGCCGGTCATGCCGATGCAGAGTCTCACGCGGCTCGACACCTGTTGGCTTGTGGAATGATCAGGCTTGTCGTGGGTGCATCCCGGATGCGACGGCCTGATGGGCGGATCCACACGGGACAGGGCGTCTGGCGCGTCATTGTAATCAACGCGACAGAGAAACGATCGAAGTAATGGGAATATTGTCCGGGGTTCGGGCCCGATGCACGACAGCGATGAACCATACCAGTCAGACTACGGGTATACAGATACTGGCAGTATTGGTTTCCATTATCACAGATGTTCGAAAAAAGCTACTTTTCAGAAGCGATCTGCTGTTCACATGAGCCTGCCAAGGCCTGTGTAGCGATTAATACAGAAGGCGGCGTGCCCGAGGAGTACGCCGCCTGACAGTCTCAGAATTCGCTGGATAGCGTTGCCAGTGCGGCGAAAGGCGAAGCGATCTTGTAAGTCGGCGTCGACCCCGCAATCGTCTTGCCAAAGACACCCGTGGTCGGGTTGGCGTTGGCCTGAGGCGACTGGATCCAGTTCAGATAACGGTTGTCGCTGATATTCTGCAGGTTGAGACGCAGGACCGGGCTTTTGAAGATGCTGACTTTCGGCAGGCGGTAGCCGAGGCCGATATTCATGCGGACATAACCCGGGATGCTCTGATCATTCATGAATGTCGCGTATTGACGTCCGACATATTTGAGATTGAAGTTCGCAAAGCGGGTGCCATCGTCGTAATCGAGCCCGAACCCGACCTGCCATGCCGGCGCCTGCGGTGCCTTTTTGCCCGCGCTGCGTACGTAATCGGCACCTGTTCCTGAACCGGCAGGCACATTGCTGTCGGTCACGGCATGCAGATATTCAACCGACAGGTAAGGGCGGATGTTATGCATCGGGCGCGTGCCGATTTCCGCATCGAAGCCATCCGAATGCATACCGCCCGCATTGATATTGGTCGAGTAAAACGCGCCCGAGGCAGGGTCCTGAATAGACTGTGTATAGAGGCGGTTCGTGAAATTGTAATGGAAATAGGTGATCGAGGAGGAAATGATGTCATCCTGATAGCGCCAGCCCGCTTCCTCGGAGATCGAGATTTCCGCTTTCTGGTCCGGGTTGGCAAGGGTCGAGTACAGGCCCGTCTTCTGATTGAAGCTCCCTGCATCGTAGAGCGCGTAATTCTGCGGCATGCGGAAATTGGTGGAGACCGAAACAAAAACCTGGTTGTGCCGGTCGATCTTGTACCGGATTGCCGCTGTCGGGAGCGCCTGATTGTAGTCTGTCGTGACGTATTTGCTGCGTACATCCGGCAGGTAATTCGTCCCCGAGCGTTTGACGATCGAGTATTTGAGGCCTGCATCGATCGTGAGTTTGCCACGCAGCAGCGACAAGCTATCGCCGATGAACGGCGTGTGCACCTGCGTCTGCGTCAGCGTATTACGATATTGAGCCTTCGCGCCGTTGCTCAGCACGACATTGTTTTCGTCACCCCACTGGCTGAGCGGCGTGCCATCGGCTCCAACAAAGCTGTAGGGAGCCGTCTGACGCTGCTTGGCATATTCAAACCAGTAGCCAATCATCAGGCGGTTGATGCCAGTGGTCAGGGTAAGTTTGGTGGTGGCACCCGGACGATAGGTTTCGGTAAGCGAGGGATTATAGAGAACCTGCATCCCCTTTCCGACGCCATTGACCGAGCCAGCCAATGTCTGCCTGCCATAAACGAATTTCGACATATCCGTGTATTGGGCGCCGCCACCATTACCATAGCCGTACCAGAAATAAGGCGTCTCGGTCAGAACGAGATGATCGTTCAGACGGAAGGTCGAGGGCATGGAGGCGTAGATATTGGTGAAGGGGTTCGGGCGCGTCTTGTAGTAATTGGACGAGCCAGCCTTTGCCGGGGTGTAGTAATTGGCCTCATAAACCGTGTTTGGCGGGTCGGACGGGCCGAGGCCGCTGCCGCCCACCGGGTTGGTAAAGCCCGTGCCCCACTTGTCCCAGCTCGCCTTGGTGACGTTGGGATAGGCATTGTTCTGGATGTTATTGCCCACCACAGCAAGGGAGACCCGGTTTCCATCGCCCCAGTCATTCACGATCTTCATCTCACCATGCTTCTTGTTGTCCCAGCCAGGGCCACGCCAATGATCCTGACGCCCCTGAGAGTAGGAGAAATAGGAGCGCAGATTGGTGTTGCCGATCTTGCCGGTATCAAAACGCAGGAAGCCGCGTGTGGCATTGAACGAGCCATAGGTTACATCGACCATGCCGCCCATCTTGTTCTTCGGGTCGATCATGTACATGTCGACCACACCGCCCGAGGCACTGATATGAGGGCTGTCGAGGTCGGCAGAGCCCTGCGCGAGGCGCACGGTTTTCAGATTCTCCGCATCAACGATTTCCTGCGGATAGACAGCAAAATTGCCGATATCGTTGATAGGGAACCCTTCAAGGGTAAAGCCCATCTGGGATTCCGTCAGGCCTCGTACGGAGAGGTTGCCGCCCGTCATGCCCAACGGATCGGTGTCTGACACATTGGCGCCCGGCAGCAGGGCGATAAGCTGCATCGGGTTCAACGCGGGATTTTGTTTGGCAATAAAGTCGCGCGTTACGGCCGAAACTGATTTCGGGCTGTCAGAAGGCGTCATCAGGCCGCCGCCAAAGGCACGACGGGTAACACCGTCCCCATAATTATGCCCGGTTACTTCAATGCGCTCGTCGGTTGGCGAGGTTGCGCCAAGCATGGAAGGGGCGGAGGAATCGCTGGTGGCAGACCGTCCACTGGGGCGGCTGCTCTGAGCGGCAGCCTTTCCTTGCGCGGTGTCCGAGTTGAGATGGGTGTCCGCCGATTTGGCGCTGGCAGCAGATATAGTCAGCGCTGCGAGCGCGGTTGTGCCGAACAAGAGGGCCGTGCGTGAAAACATGATGTCGATCTTCCGTGCCGGGGGGCGGCTTCAGTATCACTATGTAACGTTACGGCTCGCAGCTGCGCCTCGAAGCACCGGAAAGTGGCGCTGCAGGCGGCATTTGAAAAACCGCAACATCTTGCAGACCCTCGTCTAAAAGAAAATTTATGACAGTGATGTGAAATGGAACGACAGCGAATCATGATCCTGTCTACTATGTCAGAAAAGCCACAATTGATACGTTTCGACATAATTGAGGGGAGAGCAACGGCCTCGCGATGCCAGAAAAGCGCGACGCTACGTTGCTCCCACACGCCCGCGTAAACGTCATCGTGCGTGAGCGTCACAAGAGGGGGATACCCTACGGATTACCCATTGGGGGGCGATCAAACCTGCCGCCTGTACATCGAGCGGCGGGATGATCCATTGCAGGCGTCGACGCTCAAGCGCTCCTGCCTGAAGGATCAGGCCGGGAGCGGTTCGATGCCTTCCTCGGTGCCGGGGTCGGTCAATGGGGGGCGGGCATCGAACGGCAGGTCGTCCATCGTCATGGCCAGCATGGCGAGTGCCATCTCACGCTCACCCATGATCACGTGATCAGCGCCGAGCTCCTTCAGATGGTCGACGGCGCTGTCGAAATGAGCACGCGCCACGATCCGTAGCCCGGGGTTCAGGGACCTAGCCTGAGCAATGATCTGGCCAGCCTCGAAGGGTTCGGGAATAGCCACCATCAACAGTCTTGCCTGTTCAAGGTTCATGGCTTTCACGACGCGTGACTCTGCCGCATTGGCAAGCATGAGCTCGACATCGGGCAGGGCGGCGAGGCTGTCGGGTATCTTTCCGGTTTCAACCACCAGAACCGGCCAGCCATTCTGGACAAGACCATCGACAACCAGACGCCCCACCCGTCCGCACCCGACGACGACAGCATGCCCAATAAGGGCCGTCGGCGTCGGAGGCGGGAGAAGAATACCTCCCTCATCCTTTGCGGGTGTTTCCGGTGTGGGGCTGTGCCGCGTGATCCACGCTTCAATGCGTTGTGTCGCCATGAGGATAAACGGGTTGCTCAGAATCGACAGGATCGACGCGCCGAGAATCAGATCCTGTGCCTGACCGTCCAGAACCTTCATCTTCATACCCAGCGCGGCAAGGATGAAGGAAAATTCGCCGATCTGGGCAAGGCCGCTCGCGATGAAGAGCGTGGTATTCCAAGGCTGACGCAAGAGGCGAAGAATGGCGATGACGGCAAGGGGTGTGCCGACCAGGATAACCAGAAAGGTCAGGATAAGCGGGACAGGTTGCCGTATCAGCACGAGGGGGTTGAACAGCATCCCGACCGAGATGAAGAACAATACGGCGAAGGCATCTCGAAGGGGGAGGGTCTCGGCTGCAGCGCGATGGCTGAGTTCTGACTCGCTCAGTACCATACCGGCAACAAAGGCACCGAGAGCAAACGAAACGTCGAACCACTCAGTGGCGATGAAGGCCACACCCAGCGCCAGGGCAAGCAGTGCGAGACGGAACAGTTCACGCGATCCCGTATGGGCCACGTAGTGCAGTATGGCCGGGATGACCCGTCGCCCGATTACCAGCATCAGGGCCATGAACGCCGCGACCTTCCCCAGGGTCAGTGCGATCGCCACAGCAAGACCAGAGAGGCTGATGCTTGAATTGCTTCCGCCGCTCATGATCGGCGCAAAAATTGGCAGGAGCACCAGAGCCAGAACGGTCACGAGATCCTGGATAATGAGCCACCCGACCGAGAGTCTGCCGCGCTCGGTCTCGATCAGGCGCTGTTCCTGCAGGGTTCGCAGCAAGACAACCGTACTGGCGACACTGAGCGCAATACCGAAGATCAGACAGGCGCCAGGCGACATGCCAAGTGCCCAGGCAACGCCGGCACCGATCAGAATGGAAGCGGCGATCTGCAGTAACGCGCCCGGGACGGCTATGGCTTTGACCGATATCAGGTCTTTCAGGGAGAAATGAAGCCCGACGCCGAACATGAGCAGAATGATGCCAATTTCGGAAAGCTCGGCAGCGAGGGGCTGATCAGCGACGAAACCCGGTGTGAAGGGCCCTACGGCGATACCCGCAAGGAGATATCCCACCAATGGGGATATCCGGATACGCTGAGCAATTGTGCCGAGGATGAACGCAAGCCCGAGACCAATGACGAGGATACCAATCAGGGGCGTGTCGTGATTCATCGTAACTCGAAATCCTGAACATGGAGACAAGATAAAGATATATAAACGATACAGAAATAAGCTGGCCAGTTTCGCAATGTGTCACACGACCAATCTGAAGCAGGATGAGGGCTTCGTGACGTGTTATCTGTTGGAAGATCACGATATACGCCCGGTGCAAGGCAAACGTAACTGACAGGCTCCCCTCGCTTGTGCTGCTTTCATCTTGCCGACTATTGTGGGTTCGCTTAACGATGACTGATACAGCGCAGTTGCCATGACACTCTGTGTCTCACCACAAGTTGTGGTCGGATACCCCTCCCGGCGCGACCTGACGCTTCCGCCATCAGGTCGCGCCGACAGGCATGGCTGTTCAGTCGAGTTTTTGCATCCGCCGCGCAGCCCGCCCATGTTCACGAAGGATGATGTCGAGGCCTGACTGGCAAGGCTGACCATTTTCCACGAGGATCCGGCCATTGACGATGGTTGTCCATGCTGTTGCCGGAGCACAGCGTAAAAGCGCCTCAACCGGGTCGCTGAGTGCCCCGGCCCTTGAGAAGGGGGGCAGTTCCCATATCACCAGATCGGCGCACGCGCCCATGCGCAGATGGCCGATTTCATCTTCACGACCCAGACAGGCCGCGCCGCCACGGGTTGCCATATCCAGCGCATCACGGGCTGTCATACTGTGCGGGCCATTGCGGTAACGCCCCAGAAGCAATGCCATACGCGCTTCAAGCCAGAGGGACGCATGATCGGTCGAGGCAGAGCCGTCGCAGCCGAGCCCTACTTTCATGCCACGGCGTCGCATGTCCATCGCATCCGCCGCACCGCCACCGATCATCATGTTCGAGCAGGGGCATTGCGCCGTGCAGACACCCTTATGCGCCAGGCGATCGATCTCGTCACCGCTGGGATAGATGTAATGCGCGACCCATGAGCGCTCGCTGGCCCAGCCCGAACGCTCGAAATATTCGGTTGGGGTGCAGCCATACACATCCTGACAATATCGGTCCTCGTCGTGGTCCTCCGCCAGATGGGTGTGCAGGCGCACATCGAGGCGCTCTGCCATGAGCGCGCTCTCTTTCATGATCGTTTCCGACACGCTGAACAGCGAGCAGGGTGCCAGCGCCACACGGATCATCGCGCCGGGGGAGGCGTCATGATAGGTGCTGATCAGGCGCTCACTGTCAGACAGGATAACATCCTCGCTCTGCACCACGCTATCCGGTGGCAGACCCCCATCTTTCACTGAGCGCGTCATGGAGCCGCGCGTGGCATGGAAGCGAAAGCCGATATCCCTGGCAGCGCGGATCTGGGCATCGATCAGCCGAGGCCGGGGGTGGACGTAATGATGATCCATCGATGTCGTGCAGCCACCAAGCAGTAATTCCATCATGGCGACATAAGAGGAGAGATAGACATTCTCCTCATCAAGCGTGGCCCAGAGAGGGTAGAGGCCCTGCAGCCATTCGAACAGTGTGCCATTCACCACAGGCGCGTAGGACCGCGTGAGGTTCTGGTACATATGGTGATGCGCATTCACCAGCCCTGGTGTGACGATCCGGCCTGCCGCTGAGATCGTGCGCCAGGCTTCAGGTCTTGGGGTCGTCATGGAGCCAAAACCGCGGACCCGGCCATTTTCGAGATAAATCCAGCCATTCACTATTTCATGGCCGCGATCGAGATAGAGATAGGCATCCGTGATCAGGATGGAGGGTGACGAGGCGAGAGGCATGGCAGGCTCCTTCGAGCATGGTGCCGCCAGTATGATGGGGCACCCGGTTGTGCCGCACTTGGGGCGCCCATCTCACGGGGTGTCTCCGTCAGATAGGCTCCCTTTGGCCCTGTTCCGGATTGGCGGCAATCCGGATCGTCATCTCGCTTGGAAGAGCGGGCGTAGAGATTATGGTGCCGTCAGGCGTGGTCCTTCCAGAAGCTGCGCTGCAACTCTGCGGCCTCATCCTCCAGCAATGGCCCCAGAACCTCCACCGGAGTCTGCCCGGCGGAGAAAACTACCCGACAGGGCAGATCGAGTGTCGGATTTTCAGGGTGGGCGCCAGTCATGGCCTTGAGATGGGCCTCGGACTGCCCGTACACGACCCGACCGATCCCCGCCCAGTAGATGGCCCCGGCGCACATGGCACAGGGCTCGGCAGAACTGTACAGTGTGTAACCGCGCAATCTTGTTGACCCGAACATCCGGCTCGCCCGGCTGGCGAGAAGGCGCTCGGCATGAGCGGTCATGTCCTGTCCCTCGGTGCTGTAGCCATTGCCCTGTTCCATGACGATCTCGCCGGTTTCATCCACCAGCAGGGCGCCGAAGGGATGATCTCCCGCAAGGCGGGACCGGTTGGCGACCTCGAAAGCCTGACGAAGAAACGCCAGATCGGTCTCGTTTGGGGGATGGCTCATCGTCTTTTCCTTCGTTCAGGCGGCGGCTCTGGCGGTGCCCGCTCCAAATGTAACACCACGGGCCTTGAGCCAGCGGCGGTAGGCCACCGAGGAACGGTCTGCCAGGGTGGGAATCTCGCTTGCGGCATCGAGCGGCATGGCAACCGGCCGCTGGCTTTCCAGAATGATGCGATCCTGCAAGAAGATCGTCTGTTGGAACTCCACCAGAGCATCGAGATCTGAGTGATCGTCGAGAAGAAACATGATCGGGTGGGCACGACATGTGCCGGCCGTCATGGGCTGGACGAACAGCGCAATCACGTCCTTGCGTTGGTCATCACCGGGGCTGGTCTTGTACAGCAGCGTCGCGAACGGACCGGCAATACGGTAAATGTAGTCGGTCATGATGCCGCCTTCGGCCGAGAGCGCGGCTTGGGGCTGGAAAAACCGGCAATCCGTCGCCCAGATTTCCTTGCCATCATCGCGCGTTTCGACAGTGTAACGCTCGACCTCGGTATGCGGCTCTGCGCCCAGTATGTCGGTATGCACAAAGGGGAAATGCGCCATATCGAGGAAGTTCTCAACCACGCGTAGCCCGGAAGCATTGACGGCCACCGACCCGCAGCACACAAGTCGGCGGTCGGGTTCATCGGCCTCATCGATACGGATCATGGCATCACGAAGAGCAGGATCCGTCGCGAGACTGGTCCAGACATAGCCATAACGCTCGCAGCAGGGCAGGGCATGCGCGCCATGTGCGACCTCGACCGTACCATCAGCCATACGACGGAAACGGATGACGACACCGAGCAGCATGGTTTGCACCCAGTTGTCAGACAGGGCCTCGATCATCCCGAGCGGATACCACTGGCTGAGTGAGACCGGATCCACATTTGCTGGTGAGGTCATCCTGACAGCCATCCTCGTCGTTGCGATAACGGTTACATTAATAGTGGTCCTGCACTTGTCAAAAAAAATATTACTGGCAGGATCAGCTGGTATGCAACGCCGTGATGCGGGAGCGAAGGACTATAGCCACTGCACTTCATCTAACAGGTCATTTCGACACTGAAGCGTTCCGGTCTTTCGCCGAGGGCCGCGCACGCCTTCTGTCACTCGATATGCGCACAGAGCGTCTGGAGGCGACCGATATCGTGTTTGTCGTGAAAGGTGCGCAGCCGCTTGTCGGGATGTTCGTGATGGCCTGTCTGGTTGGCCCGGTGGGTTGCCTCGTCAATGACTGGACAGAAGGATACCGGCGATGATCCCTGTTGCCCTGTCAAAGGATCTGGCCCCGGGTGATATTGCCCCTGCCCGCCATAGGGGCCTGTCGCTCGTGCTTTGGCGCGATGAGGCGGGCATCGCGCATGCCTGGGAGGATCGTTGTCCTCATCGCGGCGTACGCCTCAGCCTTGGCTTCATGCGTGATAATCGTCTGGCCTGTCTTTATCACGGCTGGCAGTTCGATACCGAGGGGCGCTGCCGTGCCATACCGGCTCATCCCGAGCTCAACCCGCCCTCGACCATACGAATACGTACCTATGAGCTGATCGAAAAGGCCGGGATGATCTGGGTCGATCTCAGCTCAGGCGATGACCGCCCTTTGATCGCCCCGGCAGAAGGGGTCTGGCATGGTGCGCGAAGCCTTGCCATACGGGCCACCGAACACGACACGCGAGCAGCCCTCGTGATGGATGAGGGACAATGGCGCCTCTCTGCCGACCGCCTGCTGGCGCTGCATACGCCCGAGGAGGGAATCACCATGGTCCATCTCGCTGTACGCGATGCATCGCATCGGGAGCAGGCGGCGGCATGGCTGCTCAGGCTGCGTGACACGCTGGAGGAGACATCATGCTGACGCTCAATGGCTGGGCGATCGATGAGCGCAGCTATGCGGCCCGTCTTGCGGCATCGTTGATGGATATCCCTCTGGCACGCGCGACCGATCGTCGCGCCGAGACTTTCGGGCCAACCCTGACCGATGAGATGGTCTTCTGTGTCGGCCTTTACGAGATTCTCGAGCATTTTTCGCGCGCGTCAGAGACTGGTTGGCTCTGGCCCGAGGCCGAGGCGCGGCAGGTCATGAAATGGGCGCTCGATGGGATAGAGCTTTTTTCAGAGGCACGACGCGAGGCTCTGGCGGCGACACTTCCGCGCAAGGCCGAGACCGAGCCCGTCACGTTCCTGTTTCGTGAGATGGAAGATCGTTTGTCTGCGGGGGCGTTCCGGGACGAGATTTGGTTTTCGGGCCGCACGATCGGCTTTGTGGATGCGATCCTCTTCCCGGTCGCCGCGCTGGGGCATGATCTGGACGTTGCTATGGATCTGTATCCCGCTCTTCGACGCTTCATCCGTCAGGTCCGGCAGTTGCCCGGCTTTGTGGTCATGCCGGGAATTGCCTCATGTCATTGAAACGACCTGCTCTCCTGACCCGCCGTGGGCTGCTGGCCGCCGGTGGATGTGCCGCTCTGGCAGGAAGGGCAAGCGCCGCACCACGCTTTGCTCCGATTGCAGAGGAGGATCTGCTTGTCGGGTTCGGCCATACCAGCCCGATTAATGATGGCGGCTGGACACAGATGCATGACAAGGCCATTCGTGCCCTTAAATCGCATTTCCCGCGCATGCGCTCGCTTTATGTCGAGAGCATACCGTACTCGGCTGACGCAACCCGACTGTTCAGGCAGTTTGTGGCCGAGGGCGCACAGATGGTGATCTCCACCTCGGATTATGGTGATTTCATCAAGGACGTGGCCGATCAGGCGCCGGATGTGGGCTTTCTTGAATGTGACGGCAATAATGTCACGGGTAATCTGGGCTGGTATTACATCACCCACTGGTACGCCAGCTACGTGATCGGCATCGCTGCTGCGCGACTGAGTCACAACGGCAGGCTGGGTTATATCGCCTCCTTTCCTACAACATCGGTCATTGCCAGCGCCAATGCGACGCTGCTTGGCGCCCGTTCGGTCAACCCTGAGGCGACCATGCGGGTCATTTCCATCAACTCCTGGTTCGATCCCCAGGCCGCGGCCTCGGCGGGCGCAGCTCTGATCGATAGCGGCTGCGACTTCCTGTGCGGCATCATGGACGACCCCGGTTATCTGCGCGTCGCGCAGCAGCGGGGCGTCTGGGCCGCCATGTGGAACACCGATATGCGGCAGTTCGGACCTGACGCCTATGTCAGCTCTGTCGTGCTGGATTTCGAGGATTATTACCGCGAGACGATCGCCGCACGCATTGCAGGACGCTGGCGCCCTACCGGCACTTTCCTCAAGCTCGGTCATGGTGTCGATCGCGATGCCTGGGGCAAGAATGTGTCTGATTCCATCCGTCGCGAAGCCGATGCAGCGCGCGAGCGCATGCTGGCGGGCTGGTCGCCCTTCACCGGGCCGATAAGAGACTCCAAGGGGCAGATCCGCGTGCCGGCGGGGCACACCATGAGCGACATGGAAATCTTCCACTGGAACTGGCAGGTCGAGGGAGTATCGGGACTTGTCTGACCTCTCACATCTCGCGGAAGCCAGACCGGATAATCTGCCGCCCGGCGCACCGCCTCTGCTTACCCTCTCTGGAATCGCGAAGTATTTTCCCGGTGTGATCGCAAACAAGGATGTCACGATCGATTTCTATCCCGGCGAGATTCATGCGCTGCTGGGTGAAAATGGCGCGGGCAAATCCACGCTCATGAATATCGTAACCGGCCTTTACCAGCCCGATGAGGGCGAGCTCATCCTCGATGGTTATGGTGTGCGCCTCGAAAGCCCCGAAGCAGCAATTGCGGCCGGGATCGGTATGGTGCATCAGCATTTCAAGCTAGTATCGCGTTTCACCGTTGCGGAAAATCTGGCGCTGGGGTGGCGCGAGACCGGGAAATGGCTCTCGGCAAAAACACTCGCCCGCCGTGCAGAGGCGGAAGCCGCCCGGTTTGGTCTCGACATCCGGCCTCAGGCACCCATCGACAGCCTGACCTCTGGCGAGCAGCAGCGCGTTGAAATCCTGCGTGTCCTCTCCCGCGGGGCACGTCTGCTTATCCTCGACGAGCCGACAGCTGTGCTGAGCCCGCTTGAGGTGGGCGAGCTCTATGCCGCATTGCGTCGTTTTCGCGATGGGGGCGGGGCCGTTATCCTGATCAGTCACAAGCTCGATGAGATCATGGCTTTGGCCGATCGCGTGACTGTGCTGCGTCATGGCCGTGTCGCTGGCAGCCACAGGGTGGACCACACTGACCCTTCCACCCTCGTAACCGAGATGATCGGGCGTCCTGTCGAGCAAAAGACGTCCTATCCGCGCACGACGCCTCAGGGGAAGAGCGAGACGGTCATACGGCTGCACGAGGTGAGCTTTCGGGATAGCGCGGGCCGCCTGCGGTTGCATCCGCTATCGCTCGACATCAGGGCGGGCGAGATCCTTGGGGTGGCGGGCGTGACAGGCAATGGCCAATCCGAACTGGCTGATCTGCTTGCCGGACTCAACGCGCCGTTGACAGGTTCTGTCCATGTCGGTTCGACAGACATGCGCGGGCAGGGGCCGGGTGCCTTTCGCGAGGCAGGCATTGGTTATGTTCCCGAGGACCGGCTGCACAAGGCCCTCGCCCCGGCGCTCGGCGTGACCGAGAATGCTGTCATGCGCGTGTTTCGCTCTCACCCGGTCGGCGGGCGGATGGCCTACCACGCCAGTCAGGCGCGCGCGTTCACGAAAAGCCTGCTCGAACAGGCGCGTGTGACGGTGCAGGACCCATCCACGCCGATGCGTGGTCTCTCGGGTGGGAATCAGCAGCGCATGGTTCTGGCCCGCGAGCGGATGATCAGTCACCGCGCCCTGATTGCGAGCTATCCGAGCCGTGGTCTTGATATCGGGGCGATCTCCCTGATGCGCGAGACACTGGCCGAAATCCGCGACGAGGGACGGGCCGTTGTGCTCGTGTCAGAAGATCTGGATGAACTGATGGCGCTGAGCGACCGGATTGCGGTGCTGTGCGCCGGTATGTTGATGACCATCGTCGAGCGCAAGGATTTCGACAGGGCGAGATTGGGCGCTCTGATGAGTGGCCGCGCAGGGGAGACCGCAGCATGAGCCGAAGAATTCGCCTTGCTGTGGTTCCGGCCCGCCGCATCCTGATCGGGCGCCTTCTGGCATTGGGCTTCGTTGCGCTCGTTCTGGCGCTCGTTCTGGCCATTCTCGGTTTGCCGCTTGGTATGGTGCTGGGACTTGTCGTAACCTCGACCTTCGGTACTGTTTTCGGTCTCGAAAATCTTGCGCTCTATATGACGCCCTTGCTTATGACGGGTGGTGCGGTGTGGTTGTCTCTTCGCGCCGGGCTATGGAATATTGGCGCCGAGGGCCAGTTTCTTGCAGGCGCCACGGCAGCGTCGGCTGTGGCCCTGTTCCTTCCCATGCCATTGCCACTTTCCTTGCCTCTGGCGATGCTTGCCAGTCTGGCGGCTGGTGCCGCGTGGAGCGCCGTGCCGGCCGCAGGGCGGGCATGGCTTGGCGTCAGTGAAATCATCACCACGCTTCTGCTCAATTTCATCGCGTCGTTCCTCGTCTATTACCTCGTGACAGGCCCCTGGGCTGATCACGTCACGGATGCGCAGGTGTCGAGCCAACGTCTCTCGGTTGCCATCCCCACGATCTATGGCGTCGTGCACTGGGGGGGAATTGTTGCAATCGTTCTGGTCGTGGCTATCGGCTATCTCCTCAAGCGCAGCCGTTTCGGTTACGAGCTGACGCTGTGCGGGTCCAATCCCGAGGCCGCGCGCTATGCCGGGATCAGGGTTGCACCACGGCTTTTCGTCGCCCTTATGGCGTCCGGCGCCCTTGCCGGACTTGGAGGGATGATGGAGGCGCTGGGTACTGTACACCGGCTTCAGGGCGGCCTCGCGCACGGCTATGGCTATCTCGGTATCGTGGTCGCGTTGCTGGCGCGCCATTCCGCCTATGCCCTTATCCCCGCTTCGTTTCTGATGGCAGTGATCCTTAATACCGGGATCGTTTTGCAGACCTTGCAGGTCAGCGCGTCCTCCGTACTGGCGATCACGGGTTTGCTGGTTTTTGCCATTGCAGTGAGTGACGAGCTTGCGGCCTATGTGCGCCTGGAGACACAGAAATGACGGTGTGGATCCCTCTGGTTCTTCATGCGCTGGCTTATGGCAGTATCCTCGCTCTGGCCGCGCAAGGCGAAGTCATTGCCGAACGCGCTGGGGTCATCAATCTTGGTGTCGAGGGGCTCATGGCCCTTGGCGCGGTTGTTGCCGTGCTTGCCGCAGATGCCTCCATGTCGCCCTGGATGGGCTGTCTGGCGGCGCTTTGCACGGGTGGTGCAGGGGCGCTCGTGCTCGGGCTTGCTACGGTCAATGGCTCGGCCAACCAGACACTCTGTGGCGTCGCCCTGACCTTTCTTGGGTTGGGGCTGAGCGCGGTTATCGGCCATGCCGTAGCAGGTTTGCCCGTTGCCGCGGTTTTCGACAACTGGGCGATCCCTGGTCTGAGCAGCTTGCCGGGCGTTGGGGTTCTGTTCAGCCAAAGCCCGTTCGTCTATCTCGCTTTCGTCATCCTGCCCGCTTTGTGCCATTGCGTCCTTTTTCGCTCCCGCCTCGGGCTGAGCCTGCGGGCGGTGGGCGAAAACCCTGCGGCGGCTGATGCTGTTGGTATTCCGGTGCGTCGCTATCGACTGAGTGCCGTGGTAGCTGGCGGAGCGCTGGCCGGTCTTGCAGGTGCCGATATGACCCTGTCGGTCATGCCCGTCTGGTCAGAGGGCATGATTGCCGGTCGTGGATGGATTGCCGTGGCGCTGGTCATCTTCTGCGGTTACCGCCCGATTTTTGCGGCGCTGTCGTCCCTGTTATTCGGGCTCGTCATGTCGCTCAGCTTCTTCGGACAGGCGCAGGGCTGGCCGGTTGCCCCGGCCATCCTGAACATGACCCCTTATCTGGGCACCATCCTGTTCATGATCCTGCCCGCTCTTCTGCTGCCCGGTATGCGTCGCCTGATGGCGGCGCCCGCCGCACTGGGCACACCCTATTTTCGTGAGGAACGCTAGACGGTTTCGAAAGCTGGAGGGGCCTCACTTTTTCAGGGGGCTTCCCTCCGGTTCCGTTTCTGCTGGTGTCAGAACGACCAGACCGCGTCGCATGAGAACCAGAGCATATTATTCGTGCCATGGCGCACAACAGGATCTTCAACCGTTGCCGCACGATTGAATGGCTGTGTTCCGTTGAGTGATTTGTCCAGCCTGATTTCGGGGCGGACCTGAAACTTGCCGAACTCGATATGGCGATTGACGAACTCAGGCTTGTACGTGACCCCGACCGTCAACGCACCATAGGTTGTCGGGAGCGCGATATAGTAAGGGTAGGGCGCGTTACGCAGCATATCGGTGTATGACGTCGTGCTGGTATAGGCGGCAATCGTGGTGCCAGTATTGTCGCGAAAGATTTCGCCACGGAGATTGAGCCTTAACGAGGGGGTGATGTCCCAGGCGAGGTAGCTGGTCACACCATAGGCGTCATCACGCGTGATATCATCATGCATGTAGGTGGCATTGAACGTGGCTGCCAGACGATCACTGAAGTGATAGGTCAGCAGGACATCGCCATTATAAAGCATTTTGCTATTGGCAGCACGGCCGATCCCGATACTGGTCCAGCCATCGGCAGAGAGACGGGTTGGCCCATTGTTACCTTGTGGCCCAAAATGCCCGATAACGTGCCCGTCCAGCTTGCCGTTCATCATATGCGCAAATGCGAGGCCGATATAGCCTTTCGGACGACTGTTATTGCCGGCTCCTCCGAAAGTGGTCGAATTTCCGGTATCCACACCCAGAATACCGTCCAGTTGTTCGGACAGATGAATGGTCGAAAGAACCCCGACCGTTTCGAATGGAACGATATAGGCGGAGGCATAATTGAACGTGTAAAGCGGTCGTGCCAGCGCCGGGGTACCCTCTGCTCCGAGCAGGCCATAGATCTGCCCGATCTGGAAATCGATCCCCCGTGATACCAGCCACGGCGCATGCAGATCGATATGAGCCTGCGTCGGGGCGATCTGATAGAGCCCGGTGATGAGCTTGTCCGCCATCCCGATTGTGGGGTCGAAACGGGCGTCGGAGCCGTAAAGGATCTCGGCAACGAAGCCGATGCCATACCCGCTGCCGATCGCTGTTACCGGGTGCGATATCGACCCGAGAACCTGATTGAGGGTCAGCGTGTTGGCGCGATCTGTGTAGAACTGGCCGAAATTGCGCCCCGAGCGTGTCCACGGGTTGCCGGCGATGCCACCCTGCACGCTGAGATGCGCCTCAAGCCCGTCCCAGTAATCAGGAGCCTTGCCGGGTGGTGGGCTGAAGAGATTGCCAATATGGCCTGTGCTCAGCGTGTCCGGCTCGTTTGGGTTTGGTGCATTGCCAAGATATTCCGATACCGGTCCGGTACCCGTTGTCGCTTTCCTGACGCGCGGGGCGGAACTTGCGGCGGGCTGTGATGCATCATCAGGAGAGCTTGCCGCGCCGCCGGAATCTCCGGCGCATAAGGCTGAGTTCGGTGCTGTTCCGACCCCGACGACGAGCAACATACCTGCAACGATCCCGGGGTGTCGGAAAGTCATCATTTGATATTCCCATATTTGTTATTTCATTACGCTGAGCCTATTGAATATTTTCGTGATATTACAAGCAACAATTACGATAAATACCGATAATATGTAGAACAGAAACAATATAAAATTATAATACGATACTGCAAAGAAGCAGATTGCTGCGCCGGCCAAGGCAATAGCGGGCAGCACGGGATAGAAAGGTGCTTTGTAGCTGCGTTCCATCTGCGGTTCGCGCCAGCGCAGAACAAAAAGACTGATCATGCTCATCCCGTACATGGTGAGCGCGCCAAAGACCGAAAGCGTGACCAAGGTGGCCGTCAGGGGTTGCCCCCCAACCGAGACGAGATCATCTGCATAGATGGCGATGATACCGATAAGGCTTCCCGCCATGGTCGCGCGATGCGGTGTGTGAAATCTGGGATGAAGCGTCCCGAGGAAACCAGGCAATATACCGCCACGGGCCAGAGCGAAGATCTGGCGTGCAAATCCCATGATAATACCGTGCAGTGAGGCGACCAGGCCAAACAGTCCCAGCCAGACGAGCATGGAAAGCCACGGGCTGTGAGGGCCGACAACCCGTTTCATGGCCTGGGGCAGCGGGTCGTTGAGATTGGCAAGCGCCTTCCAGTCCCCCGAGCCACCCGCGAAGATCATGACGCCAAAGGCGAGGGCGACCAGTGTCAGCACACCTGCCGTATAGGCCAGCGGTATGGCGCGTCGAGGGTCGCGCGCTTCCTCCGCCGCCATCGCAACCCCCTCTATGGCGAGAAAGAACCATATGGCGAATGGGATGGCGGCAAATATACCGCCCATCGCTACAATACCGAAATGGGGTGCACTTCCCCAGCCATCGAGCATGAAATGCGCCCATGAGAATGAGGGCGCAACGACTGCCATGAACACAAGCAGTTCGATGATTGCAGCTATCGTTACGAACAACTCAAAAGTAGCCGCGATGTGAACACCCACAATATTGAGAATCATGAAAAGCAGATAGGCACCGGTCGCGGCAGCCTTTGGCGGGATGCCGGGAAACTGCACATTGAGATAAGCCCCGATGGCGAGCGCGATGGCGGGTGGCGCAAAGATAAATTCCACCAGTGTGGCGAGACCGGTCAGTGTCCCTCCCACTCTGCCAAGGGCGCGGTCTGCATAGGCGAACGGGCCACCAGCGTGCGGGATGGCGCAGGTCAGTTCCGTAAAGCTGAAGATGAACGCCGTGTACATGATCGCCACGAAAATGGTGGCACCCAGAAAGCCAAGTGTTCCTGCTGTTGCCCAGCCATAGCTCCAGCCGAAATATTCGCCGGAGATCACAAGCCCGACAGCGATGCCCCACAGGTGAAAGGCGCTCAGCCTGCGATCGAGCTGCGTCTTTTGGGTACTCATGGAGACTCTCCCCGGCTCTTGTTGATTTGTGTGTGAGGGGCTGAGGCCATAAGGGCTGCATCTGTTGCCGAAGCCGTAGGCGCACGCTCCTTGAGATCGACGCCACTAAGGCCCAGCCGCTGGGATTCCCGAATGAGCCAGATCAGTTTCAGGCTTGCCTCGGTTACACTCAGCCCGTGGGTGTGGATGTTGGACAGGCAGTTACGTCGCGAGTCCGGGCAGCCGCGTCTGGGCTCGAAGGTGAAATACACGCCCATACTGTCTGAAACCGAAAGGCCAGGTCGCTCACCGATCAGGACAGCCACCATCCTTGCCCCGAGGCTCTGGGCAATATCATCCCCAAGGGCGACGCGTCCCTGGAGGGCTATGACAGGGGGCGCGATACGCAGATCGGGCATGCCGGCAAGGCAGGCATGAAACAGTGCAGGGCCGTAACCCGAAACCGCTCGTGCCGAGAGCCCATCGGCGAGTACGATAGCGAGATCCCATTTGCCCGATTTGAGGCTATCTCGGCTTGCGTCATCGAGTTGCCGACCGAGATCGGGCCGGCGCAGATAGGTCGGTCGATCCTGTGCGGCGCTCGTTACGACGACAGGCACTGCAGGAAGCAGGGCTTGGGAAAGGGCCGGGACATCGAGTGGCGTGTGCACCGCGTCCCGTGCCTGGGCATGAGCCGCCTGAAAACCCAGCACGTCGGGCGTCGTCTGGGCATTGCCCGTGCGGGCCAGCCCGACACGTGCGCGTGTCTCCCGTCGCAAGACATCCCAAAAGCCGTTATCGCCTTGCTGTGCTGCGGCCCTCCCGCTGCGTTCCGATGACTCGATGCGGGTCATGGCTTCCAGCCAATCATCCCGCGCAGGCGGGTCCCGCCCTCCGGGAGGGTAAGCGCGCGCTCGTTCACGGGGTCGTAAAGGCCCATGCGCTCAAGCCACGCCGCGAACTCGGGCGCAGGTTTCAGACCGAGGAGCGAGCGGGTGGTCAGAATGTCATTGAAGGCGAGGCTCTGATAATTGAGCATCACATCATCCGCGCCTGGGACCCCGATCAGGAACGTGACCCCAGCGGTCCCGAGGAGCAACATCAGGTCGTCCATATCATCCTGGTCGGCCTCGGCATGATTGGTATAGCAGACGTCACACCCCATGGGCACGCCCAGCAGCTTCGCGCAGAAATGATCCTCCAGCCCGGCCCGGATAATCTGCTTGCCATCATACAGATATTCAGGGCCGATGAAGCCGACCACTGTGTTGACCAGCAGGGGGCTGAAGGCGCGTGCTACGGCATAGGCCCGTGTCTCGACCGTTTGTTGGTCAATGCCATGATGCGCACTGGCAGAGAGCGCGGCGCCCTGGCCAGTTTCGAAATACATGACATTCTTGCCAATGGAGCCCCGATTCAGGCTCTGCGCCGCGTCATGCGCCTGTGCCAGGATATCGAGTGTAACGCCGAAGCCTTCATTGGCTTTCTGTGTCCCGGCGATGGACTGGAAAACCAGATCGGCCGGACCGCCTTTATTGATGATCTCGATTGTGTTCGTGACATGGGTGAGCACACAGCTTTGTGTCGGGATTTCATAGGTCTGGCGGAGCGTATCAAGCATATCGAGCAGCGCGCAGCCGGTTTCCACATTGTCTGTGGCCGGGTTGATGCCAATCACGGCATCGCCACAGCCGTAAAGCAGACCGTCAAATGTCGATATGGCGATGCCCTTGAGGTCGTCAGTCGGGTGATTGGGTTGCAGACGCGAAGCAAGAACCGATTTCTGCCCGATCGTGTTGCGAAACCGGGTGATGATTTCGATCTTGCGGGCAACGGCAATCAGATCCTGGTTTCGCATGATCTTGCTGACGGCCGCCGCCATTTCGGGCGTAAGGCCTGGTGCCAAAGCGACAATCTTCGCAGTTGTGGCCTGATGGGAAAGAAGCCAGTCCCTGAACATGCCAACGGTCATGGATGAAACCGGCGCAAATGCCTGTGCGTCGTGCGTGTCAAGGATGAGCCGCGTCACGTCGTCCAACTCGTAGGGGATGAGCGCCTCATTCAGGAAGGCAGAAAGGGGCAGATCCGCCAAGGCAATGCGGGCGGCAACGCGTTCGGTCGCGCTATGGGCAGCAAGACCCGCAAGGGCATCGCCTGACCGCATGGGTGAGGCACAGGCCATCAGGTGCTTCAAATCCCTGAAAATAAAGCCCTGTCCACTGAGTGAGACTTTGTAGCTCAAGATATCGCTCGTTCCATGCCCTCTTCAAAGCGAAGAGTTCGATGCTGATCCGAAAGGAATACGATAAATAATTGCAAGAATTGTCAATGATAAAGATGGTTATATATCAAGTTCGAGACATATTAATCTTATTCGCAGGAAGTTTCGAAATATATTTTCGGGACTGCGCCCTCTCGCAAATCTCACGTCAGGCTGTGTCGCGCACTCAGCGAACGTACCCCGGGGATGAGCGGGCATCCCGGATGAGGGATAACACGGTAGCATCTCCAACCTTAAGGTGAGAGACGTTGCAACAAGGCGTATTTTTGCACGGTGATGCGTTGCCCGTGCCCCCCTGCGCTGCTCTTGCCGGTGGCGGGTAATATCTGATCCCTGAATCGCACCTTCTGATGCGTTGATAGCGCAACGCCCACGCTGCACCTCCTGCAGGTTAGTCAGGCCTGGATACCTGACCGCGTGGTTACGATAGTCTCGCCCATTCGTGCGGTGGGCGGTTCGCATGTCGGGTCTTTGATCCTGCGCGCGCATCCGCTCATCAAGCTTTCAACGCCTCAGACGATAATAGATCAGGGGACTTCTCCTATTTGATTTCCGGAATGATGCAATCATTGTTGAAACGATACATTGTTGCCAGTCATATTATGAAAGAAACGCGCCTGAATTTACTGTGATCGGGTGTGATGAGTGCTTACGCGTTTCGATCAAACGCTCTATGTTCTGTGTGATAAATCACATGGAGCGTGATCATGAAGATGGATTTCTCAGCAGCCGATGTCGATCTCGACTTTTCGCTCAAGGGGAAGGTAGCGCTGGTTACGGGTGGCGCATCGGGCATCGGTGCAGCCATTGCAACCGCGTTTATCCGCAAGGGCGCCAGGGTTGCGCTGGTTGATGTCAATCTGGAAAACGCAGCCGCCAAAGCTACCGAGCTCGGTGATGCGGCTGTCCCGTTCTCCTGTGATGTTTCCAATCCGGACTCCGTGGCCAAGGCCGTGACGGACGTGCAGGCGGCGTTTGGCCAGCTTGATATTCTGGTCAATTGTGCGGGTGTCGTGTTCCTTGCACCTGCCGAGACGCTCCCGCTGGATTATTGGGACAAGACGATCGCCATCAACCTCAAGGGGAGCTTCCTGGTTACCCAGACTGTCGGTCAGGCGATGATCAAGGCAGGCAAGGGCGGCCGTATCATCAATCTCGCTTCGCAGGCTGGAACAGTCGCGATCGAAGAGCACGTTGCCTACTGCGCCTCGAAATTCGGCGTGATCGGCATGTCCAAGACCTTCGCTGCGGAGTGGGGTAGATACGGCATCACGGTCAATACGCTTTCCCCGACCGTGGTTATGACCGAGCTCGGCAAGAAGGCTTGGGCGGGTGAAAAGGGTGAAGCCGCCATCAAGCGTATCCCAGCCGGGCGCTTTGCAATCCCCGAGGAAATTGCTGCCGCCGCGGTGTTCCTTGCCTCCTCCGGTGCGGCGATGATCAACGGTGCCGATATCCTGATCGACGGCGGCTACACCATTCTCTGAGTGATATCGGAGCGCTGGCGCAGTTCGTTATGCTGCGCCAGATGTTTCACCTACTGTTATGAACACGATGCCTCGCGTTGTGAGGAGAGGCACGTCATCTCGACGTTGATCCTTGCGAGTTGCTGACTCACAACGACAATGTACGTGGCGCTCGTCGGTCGTGCCGGTTGAACACCAGTTTTGTCGATTACCGAACAGATGTGGCGCTCCACACCGCCCCAAAGCCTGCACGGGACCCGATCTGTGTCCCGGAAACCACATAATTTCACACTTTGTCAGGAACCGGCCATGAAAAGTCATGGTTAGGTTTAGGAAATATCGTTCTATAACAGATGGTTAGACTCTCTGTCATGGAACTGTCATATGGGAGTCATCAAAGCTTCGCAGGTCATGCGCGGAGGCACCGATTAAGGGAGGCTCACACCCACCGCAGCATCGGAAGATGAACCTGACATGACCTCTCTCCCCCGTGCCTGTCGCCTGCTGCTGGCGTCGGTATCTCTGGCCTCTCTGGCTATTGCGACGCCGGTACGCGCAGCCAGTCTCGATCAGATGACCCTGATGGAGAAGCAGATCAAGGCCATGCAGTCCCAGCTGGCCGACATGAAGCGCGAGCATAATCGCGAGATGAAGCGCATTCATGACCAGCTGGCACAACAGAGACATGCCGAGGAAAACGACCCCTACGGTGCACGCAACGGATATCGCGGCATGCCTGCACACGGCTCGGGCCAGGCTGCAACGGGTGGCTTCTCCACGGCGTCGGCTCAGGGCCCGAACAGCAATGTTCTCCTTCCCCCTGTCAATGCTGCAACCCCGTATGGCCAGCTGACCGGTACCCCGACCGGTCGCGTGACCGATCTCTATGGGCCGCTTCATCGTGGTCAGATCCAGATCGGTGGCGTACGCATCACTCTCGGTGGTTATGTCGAGGCCGCGACCATGTTCAGGTCTCGCAACAACGTGTCTGACATCTCGTCCAATTTCGGGTCCATTCCTTTCGCGAACAGCCCGAACTACCATATCAACGAGTTCCATGAATCGGCCCGCCAGAGCCGCCTCGCCGCACTGGTGGAAGGTGACATCACCCGCAACCTTCGCGCACAGGCCTATATCGAAACCGATTTCCAGGGCGCTGGTTCATCGTCCAACTCCCGTCAGTCCAACTCCTATGTTCTTCGTGAGCGCGTCTTCTACGGTCAGCTGATCGATGACGCCGACGAACTGACGCTGCTGGGCGGTCAGAACTGGTCGCTTCTCACCATGTTCAACCACGGCATGCGCGCCCGTGACGAGCAGGTGCCGCTGTCGATCGATGCCCAGTACATCCCGGGCTTCAACTGGACGCGTAACACCCAGATCCGACTGGTCAAGGGCTTCGATCACGGCCGCTACAATATGGGCATCTCGGTCGAGAACCCGCAGCAGGTCATCGCCGTCGGCTCGGGTGGTCAGTATCTGCCCGCCGGTGCGACCTCGGGCACCTATCAGAACGCGGGTGTGAACGTGAACAATCCGTCGACCAACTATTCGACGGATGTGGCGCCAGACATCATCGGCAAGCTTGCGGCTGACCCGGGCTGGGGTCATTACGAGCTGACCGGGCTGCTGCGCTTCGCTCATAGCCGTGTCTCCTACACCGGCACGGGCCAGAGCAGCACGAAGCTGGCTGGCGGCGGCGGCGGTGGCCTCATCCTGCCGGTCGAGAAGTCGCACAAGGTGTTCTTCCAGGCTTCTGGCCTGATTGGCACCGGGATCGGGCGTTACGGTACGTCCAATATTCCTGATGTGACCATTGACTCCAAGGGCCAGGTCAAGCCCATGCCAGCGGCCAATGTGCTGGTCGGCCTTTATGGCAACGCCACCAAGGCATTGCAGCTTTACGCCTATGGCGGCATGGAAATGCTGCGTTCGCGCTCTTATTTCAACGAGGGCGGCAAGCATTACGGTTATGGCAACCCGCTCTACAACGTGGGTGGATGTGATATCGAGGGCGCAGCGTCGAGCGCATGCCAGACCAGCATTAACCGCGTGGTACAGGGTACGGCCGGTTTCTGGTGGACCTATCTGCATGGCGATTACGGTACGCTGCGTGTCGGTGCCCAGTACTCCTACACCTATGTTACCTCCTTCAGCGGGGTGGGTGGTACGCCGCACACGAACGACAACATGGTATTCCTATCGCTGCGTTATCTGCCCTTCCAGTAAGGGCGGGGCCTCGCGAGGAACTTCAGCGAAAAAAGCCGGGCGTTTCTGCCCGGCTTTTTTTATGCATCTATCGATGAACCAAGCCGCATGCAGGTCAGAAATCTGCGTTGATGCGCCCGAAATAGTAGCCACCATTGATCGGCACCTGTGCCGAGGCGCTGTCGTAGACGAGTACGCCGTAAGAGGCGAGTTGGGCAGGCACCTTGCGGGGGCGTATGTTGAAGATGTTGTTGGCCCCGACAGCGACATGCCAGTGCTGATTGAATCGGTAGCCGACCTCGAGATCGGTCAACCAGCGCGGCGTGTTCTTGAACTGGGCGAAGCACACATTCGAACCGCGCAATGCCTTGCCATTGATCGGACAAATGGCGCTGGCCGGTGTCCAGTCCTGATAGGTAAGCATTCCAACCGTCTGACCATAGCGCGACTGCCGCAGGTTCACGTCCCAGTTGCCCAGCGTGTAATAGGCGTTCAGCACGATCTTGCTGCGGGGTGACTCGCTAGTGAGATAAGCCGTGGTCTGGGCATTGAGCAGAGGCGTGCCGGTGGCCGAAAGACCGTTATGGGTCAGGGTGGTCCGGTTGATGTTGAGGCCCATCGACAGCAGCAGATTGCCGTAGCGATGCATCTTCAGGCGATAATCAGCCTTGATATCGATACCCTGGGTGCGTGTGCTCGCCCCGTTCGAGAAGTAATAGGCCGAAAACCCCGTCGGGTTCGTCAGGGTCGCCCCACCGGGCAGGGTATAGCCCAGCTGTTCGATGGCGGCGATGGCCTGTGCCCCGACAACGGTGCCACCCTGCACAATACGATCACGCAAGTTGATCTGATAGACATCCGCCTCGACATGGAAATTATCGAGAGGCTCAAGCACGATACCGCCACTGGCATTGGTCGATCTCTCAGGCTTGAGAGCGCTGGCTCCCAGCGTTCTTGCAGCGTCAGACGAGACCGGAAGCAGGCCGGACGCCGAGGTCGGCCCCACGCTCAGGGCAGAGTAATGCTGTTCGGCAAGGGTTGGGGCACGAAATCCGTTACTGATGGTGGCACGCACGGCGATACGTTTGGTGAAATCATAGCGCGCCGAGATCTTGCCGTTCTCGGTGTTGCCCGCATCAGTATAATGTTCAAAGCGTCCGGCCAGATCGATGTCCAGCTTGGGCAGGGGATGAAAGTCATCATCCAGATAGGCGGCCCAGATATCACGGCTCCAGCTTCCCGCATTCTGTGGCGCGGCACCGGCGTAGCCCTGTGTGCCGCCTGCCTCGTAGGACGGAGGTTCACCCGCCACGATGTCATACATCTCAAGCCTGTGCTGACCGCCGAAGGCGAGCGTCATGGGCACGGCATTGGCGATACGGAAGCTGCGTCGGAAGTCGAGATTATTGGTCCACATTGCATTGCGATAGGTTTCGGCCCGCGCACTGGTTGGCGAGTACCCGCAGCCTTGCGACGAATAATAGGCCTTGGCCTTGTTGGTGGTCTGGCATGATGACCCCAGCATACCGGTATTGGCAGTGTTCTTGGTATTGATGTCGTCCTCATCAGCGCCATATTCGGTGCTCAGATCCCAGTCGAATCCGAAGAAATGACTGCCTCTGATCCCCAGATTGGCCTGATAGTCGTTTTCTTCGATAACCTCGATCGGCGAAAATCCTGTGGGGTAGAGGGTGGGAGCGATATTGGGAACGCGGTAATTCTGGATGGATTCAGCGTGACGATGCCCATAGGTAATGAGGCCGTAAAAATCGATGTCGGCTGTGATCGGCTTTCCGAAGTCGATACCCAGATTTTCGCGTGTTTCCTCGGGCGTGCTCAGGATCTTGTTCGAGTTTGTCGGCACCTTGATGGCATTGGGAAGAATACCGTAATAGCCGCTCGTATTGGCCCCCGCTGGCGCATAGGGCAGCAGGCGATGGTCAATCGTATTCGTGTAGAAATGATCCGTGTGATAGATTTGCCCGCTGAGATGCAGGTAGCCGTCGCGACCGAGTTTGGTCCCGCCATCGGCATTGAGCTGGTAGTTCCACCCGCTGCCGGCATAGGCGTTGGCCCCGGTCTGCGCGGCCATATGCAGGCCATGATCCTGCTTCTTGGTGATGATATTCACCACACCCGCGATGGCGTCCGATCCGTATTGCGCTGCGGCACCATCCTGTAGCACCTCGATATGATCGATGGCATTGGCCGGGATCATATTGAGATCGACGGGTGTTGAGCCGAATTGGGGACCGGGATTCTGGACGACATTGCCCGTGACGTGCCGTCTTTTGCCATCAACGAGCACCAGAACCTGGTTCGGGTTGAGGCCACGCATACGGATCGAGCCTGTAAGCGCGGCTGTATCGCTCCCGCGTGCCTGGATATTGATAGCCGGATAGACCCGTGTGATGGCGTCTGTCAGGTTCAGCTGACCTGAACGCGCGAGTTCGGCCCCGCTGATGACGGTGATGGGGCTCGTGCTGTCGCGAGCCTTGCGGTTGACCGCATGGGTCCCGGTCACGATGACGGATTCTTCTCCCGAAACAGGCCGGGCACGACGTTCAGGCGCTGTGTGGGGTTTGGTATCGGTCTTATGGGCTGCCTTTGCAGCCTTGTCCCGGCTTTGCGTCGGGTGAGTGGCTTGTGCATGGGCCTGCTGGGCTGACGTGACAGCCGTAATGGCTCCCAGAGAGACGGTCAGCAGGGCAAGTCTTTTTTTCATCGAAGTCCTTCCGATCCGTAAAAGCGTGCTTTCTCGTTTAGATATCGAAATAATTTAGACGTGAGAAATCGAGCGGGCGCGCCTGTATATCCCCGGCTTTGTCAGGTGATGTGATGGGCAACTGGATAGGGCAGGGAATGAGCCTGGCGGGCATCCTGCCGCATGTGTCGCGGCAGAGGGCTTTCCGGTTCGACCCATTTCCGTTGATCCATCGAAACGATAAATGTTTTTTTAAAAGAGCGGAAGGGGTGTTTTGATGCGTTTATGCAATAAAATTCATCGGGGATACGTGGTCTGATCGCAGCTCTAGAAGCCCGATGAGAGCGCCACCACGCCAGCAAAGCCGCCGCCCACGAAATAGGTCGGCGCCTTGCCAGCAGTCATGGTGCCATACACGCCGCGTGTGGCACGCCTGTTGAGCGAGACGCCATTAACCCCTGAGAGATAACCTGACCGGCCAAGATTGATGAGGTTGAGCTGGATCTGGGGCGTGCGGAGGGCATTGAACTGCCTGAACCTGTAACCGAGAGACAGATTGGCGGTCGCGAAAGCCGGTATTTTCTCGTCGTTCATGAAGGTCGAATAGGTGGACCCGACATAGCTGCCGTTGAACAGGCCAAAGATCTGCCCGTCATCATAGGATAGTCCAAGCCCGCCGGAGAAAGTGGGGGTTCGTACGGGTGTCTTGCCTTTGGTGGGCAGGTAGTCACTGCCCGAACGCAGATTATTATCGACGGTCGCTTGGATATATTGTCCCGATAGATAAGGGCTGAAATGGTGATAGGGCTTCATACCGAGTTCAAACTGCGCGCCGCGCGCGGTTTGGCCACCGGCATTGATCGATTCAGTGGTCATGACACCGTTGAGAACGGTCGTGGTTGTGACTTGCCGGTTGGTGAAGTTGTAATTGAAGAGTGCAACCGAAACATTGACCAGCCCGGTATGTCGATAGCCGATCTCCTCACCAATCGAATATTCCGGCCGGATATCCGAGGCAGCCACTCGTGTCTGCTGTCCTGAGGAGAGGCTGAAGCGATCCTGATAGCTCGAAATGCCTGAGGGTGCCCGGAACCCCGTGGTTCCGTTGACATAAAGTTGGTCATGATCGCTCAGGCGCCAGGAGGCTGTGATCTGGGGCAGGGGGGAAACATAGCTCGCCCCGCTACGATAGCGCGCCCCGGGCAGAAGATTGGTCACGTTGCGCGTCACCATGATCACGCGAAGGCCAGCAGAGAGCGTCAGTCTGTGATCGAGCAGCGAGAGCCTGTCAGTCAGCGAGAGCGCGTTGACCTGCTGCATCAGTCGAGCGTCGTAGGACGAGAGGGGCGAACCATCGGCTGCAAGAATGGGATAGCGGCCTGTCTGGCTCGGCACGCCACCCTGCGCATCAGGCAGGACGTAACGCGAGAGACTGGAAAAATCGTAATAGGAATACCAGTAGCCGAGGCTCACACGGTTGGCTCCTGTGTCGATATGGAGGGCCGTGTTCATTCCCGGATGGGACTGCCTGTAAGTGTCTGTCGCCACCGCGGGGATGACGGCCCCCAGTGATGGTGAGACCTGAAGCGGCCCGGCAGGCTGGTTGCCCTGATAGCTGCCAAGACGGTTCAGACTGGTTCCGTAACTGTCATACCCCGAGACATAGATAAAATAAGGCGTGATATCGAGCGTGACATGGCGATCGGGGTGGAGTGACAGGGGGGCAGAAACAAAGCTCTGGGCCCGGGCATTCTCCTGAAAGCGATAATAGTTGCTGTCGCCTGTCTTGTAGCTGCCGGTGTAGTTGAAATCGGTGCCGTATTGATCCCACTGGGCGAGGGTAGGCGGTCGCAGGTAGAAACCCCTGTCGCGATTGAAGGAAAAAATCAGTGAGGCGCTGTTTCGCGCGCCCCATTCTTTCAGCAGGCGCATATCGGTGTGATAGCGGCGGCCGGCTCCCGCGCCCCGCCACTGATCAGCGCCTCTGTAAGAAAACGAGGCGAAACCCTTGATGCCTGTACGGCCGATCCGGCCGCTATCCAGGCGCAGGAATTCACGATTGAGGTTGAAAGAGCCCCAGGAGCCGCTTGCAAAGCCTCCAGCCTCCTCCGAAGGCTTGCGCATCTTCACGGCGATCTCACCCCCCACCGCATTATAGAGTGGCGCGTCTGTGCCAGCCGCGCCCTGTGTGAGCGTGATGGATGAGATATTCTCGTTATCAGCCGTGGCCGAAGTATAGGGAATCAGGAATAACGGCGGTGCGGCGGGCACATTTTCGAAAAGATAACCAATTTCGGTCTGGTCGAGACCGCGCACCGATAGTCCCTGCTGCTCGTCATTCATGCCAAGAGGGTCATTGCCTGAATAAACCACACCCGGAAGGCTCGCGATCATGGCGACAGGAGACAGTGTGGCCGACTGGCGGGCAATGAAATCGCGCGTCAATCCGCTGCGTGAGTGGGGGGCTGTCTGGTTGGGCATCATGCCGCCCCCCGGCGTCGTTCCCGAGGTTCCATCCGCGTTACTGCGCTGATGACGCACAGTGACTGTTTCATGGCGCTGACCCGTGGCGCGCGTATGGGGGCTGTTATGGCCCGTTCCCGCTTTTCCGGGCGTCTCACGTTCTGCGTCTGTCTTTTCGGCCTGGCCTCGGACCGACTCATCTTTCGTTGCGTCGGCCAATGCTGGATCGGCCAGCGAAACGATAGACCAGAGCAGGGAAGAGGCGAGGAGGCGGGATCGTTTGGACAAGCGATTGTTCCGGGTAGAGCCATGCCAACGCAGAGGTCAGCATGGGATATCGTGAAAAGCAGATGCGATCGCTTGGTTAGGAAGTCTGACGTTTTGTGTAAAATGATATATTATAACAAAGCGTGGATCTGACGTCGCACGTCCGTTGTAAAGTCCTTCAGAGAATTAGTTTTGGTATTTCCGATACAGCAACGCAATTCGATCTGCATCTTTACGTATTAATACTTATTTATTTACACAAAATAGAAAATTGGATCTCGTTATAAATAGTCAATCTTCACAATTCAGTCATACATCTTTATTAACGATCCATGTCAAAGCATTGCTGCTATCCATATGCGAACGATTCTCACTATCATGAGAAAAAGGGTAGAATGCTGAAATTCAAAGCCGCACGGGGTGGTCTGCCAAAAACGGGGCGGGGTCGGATGTTGGGGGCAAGTATTGGCCTCGTAGCGGCTTTCGCCCCGACGGTCGCCTGGGCCGTCCCGCCGCCTGTAAACCTTGGTAATGCCGCCGAGGCTGGTGATGAAGCCTCGGCAGGGGTGTTCGGCTTCCTTTCGAATTGGCGGCGGAGTTCCAATCTGCTCGGCAATATGTGGGGCCTGCGCCCTGAACTCGGAAAATACGGTGCGGTACTCGCCATCCAGGAGACATCGGAAGTTTTCGGAAACCCTACGGGCGGCAGTCATCGTGGGGCGGGCTATAACGGGCTGACAGTGGCTGTGCTTCAGGTTGATACGCAGCGCGCCATGGGCTGGTATGGCGGCACGTTCAATGTAAGCATGGAGCAGATCCATGGCCGTAATTACAGTGCCGATAACCTTATGGCCCTGCAAACGGTCAGCGGGATCGAGGCCGACCGGGCCACGCGTCTGTGGGAGCTCTGGTTTGACCAGAAGTTTCTCGACCAGCAGAAGCTCGACATCAAGATAGGCCAGCAGAGCCTCGACCAGGAATATATGGTGAGTGCCAACGCGCTCGTGTTTGCCAACACGATGTTCGGCTGGCCCATGCTCCCTTCGGCCGATCTGCCTGGTGGTGGCCCCGCCTATCCGCTTTCGGCGTTGGGTGTGCGAGGCAAATACTGGCTTGCGACACCACTTTATCTGCTTGGCGGTGTGTATAGCGGTAGCCCGACCCGCAGCCGCGATGGCGACCCTCAGATGACCAATCCTTCCGGCACAAGCTTTCCGCTGAACCGCGGTGTGATGGCAATTGCCGAACTGCAATATGTGTATCCCGCTTTGGGGGCCATGGTGTCACCCGACGAGGTTCAGCCCCTCTCTCACGTCTATCGCATAGGCGGGTGGTATGATTCCGAGCCCTTCGCCGACCAGTACTGGGACAACACCGGAATACCGCTAGCCTCACCGAACAGCAACGGTACGGCGCTCACCCATCGCGGGGCATTCAGCTTCTACGCCGTGATGGATCAGATGATCTGGCGTAGCCATACCGATCCCAACAGAACCATCAGCCTTTTCGGACGTGCGATGGGGGCCCCGCAATCGGACCGTGTGCCGATCGATTTCAGCCTGAATTTCGGCCTGACATTCAATGACCCACTTCCGTACCGGACAGACGATACCTTCGGTATTGGCATGGGCTACACCCATGTGAGCGGGGCGCTGGCCAATTATGACCGGGCGGTGAGGCGTTATTCAGGTGCCTATTCCCCCACCCAGGGCGGGGAAACCTATGTCGAGGTGACCTACCAGTACCAGTTTACAGGCTGGATGCAGTGGCAGCCCGATTTCCAATACATATTCACTCCTGGTGGCGGCATTCCCAATCCGTCCCATCCGGATCGACGGCTTAAAGACGAACTCGTGTTCGGCTTTCGCACCAATATTGCGCTTTGAGGAACACCATGTCGCCCCGTCTGTCCTGCACTGCTCTCGCTCTTCTGGCTCTTGCCTCGGCGCCCCACCATGCCCGCGCCGAGCAGAAGGGCTTTCTGGAAACCCTGCACCGCCATACGACGCTGGCTTCGACAAGCCCCGGGAATGGCGACCTCAACCCCTATGCCGTTGTGGTTGTGCCACAGGATATGGGCGTGTTGAAAAAGGACGAGGTGCTCGTCACCAATTTCAACAACATCAGCAACCTGCAGGGAACAGGCACCACGATCGTCGCATACTCTCCCACTAGCGGCAATGCGCGACTATTTGCCAATCTGCCGAGTAATCTTGCTGCCTGCCCCGGCGGTGTGGGCCTTACAACGGCGCTGACCATTCTCAAATCGGGCTGGATTATCGTCGGCAGTGCCCCCAGCAAGGATGGCACGACCACCACCAAGGGTGATGGATGCCTGATTGTGCTCGATGCCAACGGCAAGTTCGTCACGACCTGGAAAGGACCGCTGATCAACGCACCCTGGGGGGATATTGCCAGTGTCGATCACGGCGACAAGGCGACACTCTTTATTTCCATGACCGGGTTCGATCTGCCTGGCCCGAATGTCGTGGATCCCAAAACCAATTACCCACCGATCCTGCAGAAAGCGACCGTGCTGCGCTTGGAGCTCAGTATTCCGGCAGGTGGGCCGCCGGTGCTCGACAAGCAGACCGTTGTGGCCAGCGGATTTTCAGCCCGTGCCGATCGCGACAACTTCCTGTTTGGTCCGACCGGTCTGGCACTGGACGACGATGGCACACTCTACGTCACTGATGGCTACGACAACGAGGTAACGGCCATCGATAATGCCCTGACACGCGAGGAACCGGTGACACGCGTCAATGATGCGGTGGGGCGGGTCATCACTAAGGGCGGATTGCTGAACTGGCCTTTGGCCATGATCTGGGTGCCCGGCCATCATCTGCTGGTTGCCAATGGTCGAAACGGGCAGGTGGTCGAGATCGACCCCGCTGCGAAAAAACAGATCTACGCCCAGTGGGTGGATGCCGATCAGGCCCAGCAGCCCCCAGGCAATGGTGATCTGTTCGGCCTTGCTATGACCCCCGATGGAAAGAGCTTCTATTACGTTGAGGACGACATGAACACGTTGAATGTGAGCCAGCCATGACCGACGCAAAGTTCTGGCCCGCATTGCGTCGCCGTCGTTTCCTCGCCGGGTCTGTGGCCCTCAGCGGCCTGTCTCCTGCCGTCGCGGGGGCAAAGGCAGCCCATGCAGATCAGGAATCGGATCGATCGCATGGTGCGATCGCCGTGTGTCACCAGCCCGGCATCGTCACGCCCCAGCAGCCTCATGCCTATTTCATCACGTTCGATGTGACGACAGACAAGCGCGAAGCCCTTGTGAAGATGCTACGCGCGTGGAGTGAGGCCGCAGACAGGCTGATGGCAGGCAAGGATATGCCGGGTCTTGTCGATTCAGACGAAACAGATGGCCTCGGTCAACGCAACTTGACGATCACCATCGGCTTTGGCCCAACCCTGTTTATCAAGGAGGGGAAGGATCGTTTCGGTCTGGCCTCGCATCGCCCTGCGGCGCTGGCCGATCTGCCGCGCTTCACAGGCGATCAGCTGGTACCAGCCCGCACCGGTGGCGATCTGTGTGTGCAGTGCTGCGCAGATGACCCGCAGACGACACTCCACGCCTCGCGCATCCTGACCCGGCTGGCCTATGATATTGCCACACCGCGCTGGGCGCAGGCAGGCTTCCTGCCCAATTTTGGCAAGGGCAAGACACCGCGCAACCTGATGGGCTTCAAGGACGGGACCATCAATCCCGATGCTCAAAACCCGAAGAGTGCGGACCGGTATATATGGGCTGCTGCCAGCGATCTCCTCTGGATGCAGGGGGGGAGCTATCTCGTTGCGCGTATCATTCGTATTGCATTGGAGCACTGGGACCGGACACCTGTTGCGTTCCAGGAAGAAACGATGGGACGTCAGAAACTCAGCGGGGCACCCATTGGCGGACACGACGAATTCGAGCCACTGACCCTGACGCAGAAGGATCATGACGGCAACCCTGTTACTGTCCAGAACTCCCATGCCCGTCTTGCAGCGCCAGAGGAGAATGGCGGTGCGCAAATTCTCCGTCGGGCCTACTCTTATGACAACGGCTTGAGCTACACCGCTGAGCGCTGGCCGCCGTGGCGTCAGGGTATGGAGATGGATGCTGGCCTGTTGTTCCTGAGCTGGCAGCAGGACCCCCGGACAGGTTTCGTCAGGATTTTCGAGAAAATGTCCAAATTCGACATGATGAACCAGTACACGACCCATATCGGGGGCGGGCTATTTGCCTGCCCTGGCAGAAGGGATGGGGAGTTTGTTGGTCAGACCTTGTTCGAGAGTTAATCAGATATAGCATCTAGTGTTCCGGTGCATTATTTGAGCGTAACGATTGCAAGGAACTGCTGCCTCTCGATACTCTCAATATTTTGGAGTATTTGAGTCCTGTTTTATAATGCTGGACGTTGGAAGGGCGTCGCTGTATTTCGACCGACAGGCAGCCGCTCCGGATGACGGGGCGGGCACATACAGGGGCGGGGCCATTTCACCGGCTGGGCGACATTCACGAGGGATCAGAACAGGCGCATCGTTCATGCGCCTGTCTCTTTGCCTTGTCGTCCTCTTCGGGTTCCTTGCCTCGCTTGGCCTGCAGGGTCTGGCCGAGCCGGATGAAACCCCCAGAGCTGAAATAGAGCGACTGATCGGGGTCGATATCGCGTCCGCCATGGTTATGGCCGACCCCATGGGCATGTGTGATTCCACGTCGATGGCGATGCCCGCATCGCATCACATGCCAAAGGCAGGGCATCATCATCACGATACAGCCTGTGCGCTTTGCCCGCTTCTTCAGTTGGCTGTGTTCATTCTTGGGGTCGCTCTGCTGGCGGCATTCTCCCGCTCGATCCGGCTCACCCACATCGTTTCTCTGCCCCCTTGCCGCGCGCCGCCCGGATTACGGTGGGTCCTGCCGCCATCCCAGGCACCGCCAGTCGTCCTGATCTGACATCGCGTCCCGTACTCCGGTGCACGTTTCCTTTGGGAGCGAGCGGGGAGGCGGGGTTTCGTATCAAGACTGATCAGGATTTATTCCATGACACTGCCCTCTTATGGCAGATCGCACCGTCGCGCCTATCTCGCGTTCGGGTGTACCTCATTGCTTGCCCTTATTGCTGCGACCAATGCCCACGCAGCGAACACGCCTCCAGCCACCACCTCGCCCCGCAGCGGGCCCGAAGTCACTGCGAGCGCACTCGAAACATCGCAAACCCGGACAAGGCCATCCTCCATCAAACAAAAAGCGTCGGATAGGCCCGCAAACCAGTCAGATGGCGATGACACGCCGGTCGAATATCTCCGTGTGCAGGGGATACGGCGTACCGCCATTCATTCACCCGATACAGCTTCGCTACTCAAAGGCTCGCTGGGCTACACGCAATATGCTGCGGGCGGGGTCTCATCCTTGCCCGTCCTCAACGGTATGGCCGATGACCGCGTCGCGACCATTGTGGATGGCATGCGCATTGCCTCGGCCTGTCCCAATCACATGAACCCGGCGATGTCGTATATCGACCCCGACAGTGTCTCCTCTGCCGAGGCCATTGCCGGTGTCACCCCGGTCAGCCTCGGCGGGGACAGCACCGGCGGCACGGTAAAAATTGAGCGCAAGGACCCGCTTTTTGCTGCTCCCGGCAAGATCCTCGTGACGGGCCATGTGCGGGGCGATTATCGTAGCAATGGCGGCGGCTCGGGTGCTTCGGGCACGGTCACAGTCGCCAATGATCTTCTCAGCCTACGTTATACCGGCTCCTATAGCCACGCGAGCAATTACCACACTGGGGGTGATGGCAAGCAGGTTCGCTCCACCAGCTATCTCTCCTTCAATCATGCTGTAACGGCAGGCCTCAAGAAGGATAATCACCTGCTCGCCCTGACTTTCGGTCAGCAGGATATCCCGTATGAAGGTTTTCCCAACCAATATATGGATATGACCAATAACCGCTCGACATTTGTGAATGGCAAGTATCGTGGCGAGTATCGATGGGCGACCCTCGACGTGCGCGGCTTCTGGCAGCGCGTCGATCACGTCATGAACATGATGAATGACAAGGGTGGTCATAGCGCCACCAGGGGTATGCCGATGAACACGGATGCCCGGACGGCGGGCTACGCAATTGATCTCACTGTACCCCTCAGCACGCATCACAATATCAAGCTCGGCAGCAGCTATGATCATAACGGACTGAATGACTGGTGGCCGCCGCTCGTGGGGAGCATGATGATGGGCCCCGGTACGTTTCATAACATCAATAACGGCCATCGTGACCGCCTAGGCCACTATATCGAGTGGAATGCCCAATGGACACGACGCTTCTCGACCCAGCTTGGGCTGCGCAGCGATCTGATCATGATGAACACGGGCAAGGTGGCCCCGTATTCCTGGACCGGCATGATGCAGATGGCCGATATCATGGCGGCACGTAAGTTCAACGCTGCCTCGCGGGGACGGACAGACACCAATTTCGACGTGACGGCCACAGGTCGCTGGCATATTCGTGACGACCTGATGCTTGAGGGCGGTTACGCCCGCAAGACGCGGTCGCCCAACCTGTACGAACGCTATGCCTGGGGTATGGGCACCATGGCCACGCGCATGATCGGCTGGTTTGGCGATGGCAATGGCTATGTCGGCAACCTCAACCTGCGCCCCGAAATAGCGAACACAGCCAGCATGACGCTGACATGGCACGACCCGAAAGGCGAGGGCTGGGAGGTTCGGCTCCAGCCATTCTATACTTACACAGAGGGCTACATTAACGTTGTCCGTCTGGCATCATTCAGCAACGGGCTGTCTAAGCTACAATTCGTCAATCACAATGCGCAGAGTTACGGCCTGAATGGCTCGGCGCGTTATCGCCTGTGGAATGACGAGCGCTTCGGACAAGGCAGGATCGTGACAAGCTTCAACTGGGTGCGTGGGCAGGATATGGTCACCCATTCCGGCCTTTATCATCAGATGCCTGCCAACGGCACGATTGGCCTTCGCGAGACCTATCAGAACTGGACCGGACGTGTGGATGTCACGCTGGTGAAGAAGAAATCGACGGTGGACTGGCTGCGTAACGAACCGCGCACACCGGGTTATGCGCTGTTGGGCCTGGGCGGCAGCTATCGCTGGCGCAAGCTTACGCTGGATGCGAGCATCGAGAATGTGCTGAACCAGAAATACTATCTACCGCTAGGGGGGCTCTCGCTGGGTGATTACCGTCAGACGAATATCCTGTCGCCCCTCGCCGGACTTGGCCGGTCGTTCAATCTCAGCCTGACAGCCGCGTTCTGATGATGGCAAGGCGACGCGTTCATTCTGACGGCGTCGCCTCACCCGTGCCGGGGCAGCAGGATGTTTCGACCCAATGGGCCATGATAAACAACCTACATGCTGTCTTGCCTAATCTGCTGCCCGCGCCTATCGCCTAGCCCACTGATCAATGTTCAGGGGACTGCCCGGAGCGACGGACGGAAAGGGGAGCGCTTTAAGATGGTTGGGGTGACGGATCAGGCGGCGGCAAAATGTTCAGGTCCGGACAGGCTTCCCCGTCATGCCATGATCATTCTGGCTCTGGCTGCCTTTGTGACCTTGCTGACCGAGATCATGCCTGCCGGATTACTATCGCTGCTTGCAGATGGCCTCCAGATCACTCAGGCGGCAAGCGGGCAGTTCATCACGGCCTTTGCGTTGGGTGCGCTATGCGCTGCTCTTCCTTCAACGGCGCTGACCTACAGGATGCCACGCAAGCGCCTGCTCCTGCTGGGTCTGGTCGGCTTCACGCTGATCAATGCAGCAAACGGCATAATCACCAATCTGGCGCTTGCCCTGACCATTCGTTTCTTCGCCGGATGCTGTGGCGGGCTGATCTGGGCCATGTTCGCGGGTTACGCGACGCGGCTTTCACCACCGGCACAACGGGGCAGGGCAATTGCGCTGGCGGGTTCAGGTGTCACGCTGGCACTCGTGCTCGGGGCGCCGTTGAGCGCGGCAATTGGCCAATGGCTGGGCTGGCGCGGCGCCTTTTTATGCCTTGGCGGGTTTTCCGGCCTGCTCGTGATCTGGTCGCTCTTCTTTCTGCCAGATGCGCCCGGCAGTCAGGCTGGTAGCCATTTCAGCCTCTCAGGCAGCCTGCGCCAGCCTGGTGTGCTTGCCAATCTGACACTGATTTTCAGCTTTGTTGCAGCCCACAGCCTGCTCTACGTTTTCATCGAGCCCCTGCTGGTCCCCTCCGGGCTAGGAGCGCGCGTGGATCTCCTCCTGCTGGTCTTTGGCGGAGGCTCGGTTGCCGGTCTTTTTGTCACCGGTATCCTGATTGATCATCATCTCTCGCGGCTGACGATGGCCAGTATTCTCGTATTCATGGCGGCCTGTCTGCTCATGTCAGTCGGTCTGACACACAAGCTTCCAGTCTGCCTTGGTGTTGTTCTGTGGGGTATTACCACTGGCGGGTTTGCAGCCCTCACGCAAAGTGCCATGACGAGCGTGGCAGGAAGCTTCATGGATACCGCTCAGGCCATGGCGACAACGGCCTGGAACCTCGCCGTGTCCGCCGGTGGGTTATTGGGGGGCGTGTTGCTGACCCATAGCAGCATCGTCGCGCTGCCTGCCGCCGCAATCCTGCTTTTGCTGCTGGGGCTGGGGGCCTATCAACGCGGACTGCGCCCGCTCATTTGAAGGATAGGCCCTGTCAGGCCGTCAGAGCGTTTTGACGTGCGTCGTGGCAACGCGCAGACGATGTTTTCTGACCGCACGCACGGTGAACACAGCCAACCCGACGACCACGACAGTTGCCGCGAAGCTCAGCGTAAGCGACTGCAGATCGGTCATGGGATAATGTAAATGCGCAGGGCCCCACCATCTTGTCATTTTGACTCTCCGTTATTCAGGGCCGGCGAACCAGCATTTAGCTGGCCCTTCGTGCTCTTGTCAGAAGGCTGATCCGCTCGACACGGGAAGAGTGGGCGCGTTCGAAATCATCGTCAATATTCAAATACAGTCATAATAATCACGATCTTGCATTATTGATTCAGGTCAAAATGAAAAAATATCAAGAAATATAATAGTAACCAAAATATGTGCATTTGCAACGCGGGAATGATCCGGAGCCACCAAGGCTACGACGCACTGGAGCGGGCTTTCTGCCTAGGGAGATCGCCTTGCACCAGAGACTTGTAGCCGCCTCAAAAGTCTGTTTCGAGCCCGAGCGGCTGCCTCACAGGTGAGTTGCTAACAGAAAGCTGTGACACGCTGCAGTGCGCGTGTTCACGCAATCAGAGGCTCTTAAGACGCGGGGACAGGGAACGGATGGGGCGTCCGGGCGCCTCAATGTCATATACGAGCGAGTCGTAATATGGCCCCTGGAACAAAAAAGCCCGCCACGGTCACGTCAGGCGTGCCGGGCGGGCTTGGGTATAGGTCCGGCTGCAACCAGGCGCAGCCGGGAACAAGGTGACTTCAGTTCTTCGGCCAGCCCTGCAGGACCGCGTCCTTAACGGATTGCGGCAGCGGAACATAGTCCAGCTTCACAGCGTCAGGATTGCCGTTCTTGAGCGCATAGCTGAAGAAGTCCTTCACGGCCTTGCCCTGCGCAGCATCCTTCGGATCAGTCGGGACCAGCACGAAGGTGGCACTCATGATGGGCCAGGCGTTTGCGCCAGCGGTGTCGAGCAGATCCACGGCGTAACGGTCTGCGTGAGCCCAGTCGGCATGGGCCGCAGCGGCAGCGAAGGCAGCGGCATCCGGCTTGATGAACGCGCCATCATGATCACGAAGCTGCGCCATGTTCAGATGGTTGCGGCTGGCATAGGCGTATTCCACGTAGCCGATACCGCCTTCTGATTCCTTGACGCCAGCGGCAACACCGTCATTGCCGCGGGCACCTGCACCGCCGGCCCAGGCGATTGACGTACCAGCGCCGAATTTCTGCTTCCATGCGCCGGAAACCTTGGCGAGGTAAGAGGTGAATACGAAGCTGGTGCCCGACGCATCGGCACGATGGATCGGGGCCACATCCGTGTCCGGCAGCTTGAGGCCCGGGTTGAGCGCTGCAATGCGCGGGTCATTCCAGGTCGAGATCGTGCCGTCATAGAGCCCGGCAATGGCAGGGCCATCCAGCTTCAGCGCGCCGGGGGCAATACCCGGAACGTTCACGATAACAACGATCCCGCCCATGGCCGTAGGGAACTGATAAAGCTTGTTGCTGTCCAGCTTCGCTGCGTCCATCGGCTTGTCAGAGGCGCCGAAATCGACCGTGCGTGCAATGGCCTGGTTCTGACCGGCACCCGAACCAACGCTCTGGTAGTTGACAGAGGTGCCGATTGCCTTTTGTGCAGTCTGACCCCAAGCGCCATAGATCGGGGCCGCAAAGCTCGATCCGGCGCCGGTGATGGTGGCAGCGTGCGACACGCCGCATGACAGGGCCAGAGAGAGCGACAGGGCGCCGAAAATTCGGGAAAGCTGCATTGTTTGACCTCGATAGATCGTGATGACGGCTCGTTCTATCGGCGCCAGAAACAGGAAGATACATTTATAAAATGATAGTTTTATGAAAGCCTCCGGTGCTCCGGCATGGCGCACGGCGTACCTTGGAACCCGTCACGCGCTGTGTCTGATGGGAGCCGTAATACCGCTCTCCGCTGGCGAAATTTGTTCGATCGAAGCGGGGTCAGCCAGCTTCGACCCATGCGGATGATCTACACGGCGCTCTGCTCAGTTCAGGGGGAATAGGTTGACCAATGAAGATCGTGGCAGATCGGTCGGGCAGAAGATTACGCCGCGCCCGGTACCTCGTCTCTGATCAGCGCATCGGCGGTCAAGGAGGCGGCTACAGCGTCCAGAGCGGGATGAGCGCCATCCCCTTATCAGGGAACGGAGACTGGACTGACCGGCCATTATCGGGTTCTGTGTCATCGGGTCAGCTTGAGTGCTCTCAAGCCCCCAATGGCCCCATCCGTGAGAGAATGGGGCCACGGGGTACCTTGTCAGAAGCTTACGCCTGTTTCGAGGTCGATAAGCAGGGCATTTTTGTACCTGTTGGTGCCGCCCGGGTGCCAGATATACTGTAGGCCGGGGCGGATGGTGAGCCACGGAGCCGGCCGCCAGCCATAGTTGATTTCGCCAGAATGTTCACCGCTCGGCTTGAGCAACCCGGTATCCTGCGTCTGCACCGCTTGAAGGGCTCCAACATAGGCGCCCAGCTTTGGGTTCACGAAGTTGAACTTGCCACCGATGCTGATCGTATCGTTCGGCCGGTTCCAGAACGTCCCCTTGCGCACGACACCCCAGGTGATGAAATACGGGGCGATTGCCGTGCGCGGGTCACCCCAGGTGAAGGACAGGAAGGCCACGGTCGAGCGCGATGAATCGCTCCTGTCGCGCTGCAGCATCTGGTCGGCCATGAACCATCCGCCGTAACGGCCGCGTACCTTGTCGATGGGCAGATTGCCGAGCACGCTTGTCGGCAGTTCAAAGCCTGCCAGCTGGGCGTAGACGTTCTTGACCTCTGAAGTATCCCAGTAACCGCCAATCTTGACGTTAGTCGGCAGGCGACCCTTGGTGTCCGTGCCGCCGAAATGCCAACCAAGCTGGAAGGGCAGGTAGGCGCCGGTCGATCCGTGCAGCCACATCTTCCAGGCATAGCCCGTGTTTGAAATGGTCGGATCGACGTTATAGATGCCAGCCGAAACGAGCATGCGCTGATCACCGAAGGGGAAAAGCTTCACGAACGCGCCGGGATGGGCTGTTGGATAGTAACCATAGCCAGAGTTGCTGGCGAGCGCCTGTGGCATACCGCAGATCGCGTTCGATTCGAACTGGCAATAAAGATTCATGCCCCAATGCATGGTGGATTGACCGAAATCATTTTCGGTATTGATCCAGCCGATTTCGGTATCGGCGTAGCGGTTCCACTGCATTTCCCATGAGAGCCGTGTGAAACGAATAGTCTCGCCCGAACCGAAGATTTCCTGCGGGCTGTTCAGCGCGGGAAGCTGCTGGCCAATGCCAAGGCCGGCGCGCTCGGTGAGCAGCACATGGAACATACCGTAATTATGCCCTGTGAGCTGGGCAAAATTGACATCGGCGCCAATCGCCACTTCATGAGCATAGCGCACGGTCTGGGCGCGCCCGCCGGTGGGATTACCTGCGCTGTCCTGCAGGTAGTGGCCCTGCGGCGTGATGCCCATGTTCTGCAAGCGGGTACGCAGGCCGCCCCAGTCACCCGTCATTGTGGGCTGCTTCAGCCAGTCTGAAAAACTCGCCGGAAAAAGGGCCTCGTTACCCGGTACCGGCACGAAGGGGTGACGCACGGTGCCCAGAGAAGGCTGTGTGCGATCATAGGGGCTGCCATAGAGATTGGGCGGGTTATCGGCGCCCTTGCCTGCATGATTCTGGGTTGCCGTTTCCTTGAGCATAGGATCGAGCGTGGCTGCGGTCTGGTCACTCGGGCTTGCTTGCTGGCTCTGACTCTGGGCAGAGGCCGGTGCAACGAGAAGGCAGCTTCCGAGTATCGTCCCGGCAGCCCAAAGTGCCAGACGCCCCGCGGCATTCTTAACAGGCATGATCGCGCGATCTCTCCATACTGACAGGTAACAACCCCACGCGATGCGAAGCTGACATGTCGCCAGTTTCGCGCGTCGTTGCGCCCTCCCTATCAATATTTCATATCATGACAAGGAGATTGACGGCCGCTATCCGTTTCCCACGTTGTGAGCTTACGGTCTGTGTTTTTGGCGCAACACCCATATATTGAGCGTTAATCGTTAACACCCCAGCACAGGTCGCATGAGAGGTCGGGGCTCGACTGTGAAATCATGCGGACTGTTTCAGGTGAAGGTACGCTGGCGGTTCAGGAGTAAACCGCCAGGAAACACGCTCGTAGCCGCCTCTCGAGATAAGAAATTATTGCGTGATCAGAACCAGCTGCGGATACCAATCGTCAGACGAAGGTTGCCGCTGCTATCGTTTCGCTCCCGTGCAAAACGCCGCGCCTGCTGGAAATAACCATCATACGTCATGGCGATATAGGGCGCGAATTTGCGCCATATTTCGTATCGCAGCCTCAACCCCGTATCTATATCGGAAATCCCTGCACCGTTACCTCGGGCGGGATCGGCCTTCGAATAAAGATTCAGTTCGATCTGAGGCTGCAGGATCAGCCGGTTTGTCAGCAGAACATCGTAAGAGCCTTCAAAACGGGCGGCAAAACGTCCCTGATCGCTGACATAGCCTGTGGCCTGCAATTCAAACTGATAAAGCGACAGCCCCTGTATACCGAGCGCCGCCCAGGTGCGTGTAGGACCGCTATCCAGATCGACACGAACACCGCCCTGTACGTCGAAATAGGAGGACACGGCGCGGCTATAGAGAACCTCCTGATCGCCATCCCCCATGCGGCCTTTCGACACGGTGCCCTCGGAACGCAGCCAGAGGCGATTATAGTCGCCGCCAATCCAGGCTTCGCCATCCCACCGAAAGCTCGAATTCTGCCCAGCAAGGCGCCCTTCAAACTCGTCGAGAAGGCCATGGACCCATATTCCCTGATCCATGACAGGCATGACACCGTCGATATAACTTGGCATCGTAGCACTCGCCTTTGACTGCACCGCAGGCGCCGCATGGCTGCCGGACGTGAGCGCAAGGGCGCCGGCAAGGCCAGCCAGAAACTTGATGGTGTGTCGGCGCATGTTCATGACACCACCACCGTGCGGAACATGCCGAGATGCATGTGATAGATCAGGTGACAATGCAGCGCCCACATGCCCGGCGTATCCGCCGTCACAAGATAGCTGAGCTTCGAGCCGGGCTGGGAGAGAATGGTATGCTTGTTGGGCCTGAGCGCCCCCTGACCGTTTTCCAGCTCGCTCCAGAACCCATGCAGGTGAATCGGGTGTTCCATCATCGTGTCGTTGATGAGTGTAATCCGTACACGCTCCCCCAGACCCAGCATGACTGGCGGCGCTTCAGAAAATTTCTTCGCGTCAAATCCCCAGATATAGCGCGTCATATTCCCTGTCAGGTGCAGCACGATCTCCCGGCTTGGGGGGCGCTGGTCCGGGGCAGGGCGCAGGGCACGAAGCATTGCATAGTTAAGGACTACACGCCCGTTATCCTCCAGTCCGTCCCCCGGTTCTGACAGGCGATTGACAGGATCCATGGCGACATTCTGGTTTTCCACATTGCGTGGCGGCGGGCCGGGGTCATCAATCTGGATGGGCTGCGCCGGGGCGGGATGCGTGCTTGACGCTGGTTTGTCTTGCGGTTTCATGCCGCTCATGCCGCTCATGCCGCTCATGCCGCTCATGCCGCTCATGCCGCTCATGCCGCTCATGCCGCTCATGCCGCTCATGCCGCTCATGCCGCTCATGCCAGCAGGGCCGTTCTCCATACGCCCCATGCCCATATCGATCATGCTTCGTACGGGCCGCGGGTCCATGGGGGGGATGGGGCCCGTCATCCCCAAGGCGGGGGCGAGGGTGCCGCGCGCGAAGCCGGTGCGGTCTTCTGGCTGAATGAAGATTGTCCATGCCCGGTTGTCGGTCGGGGTCACGATCAGATCATAGGTTTCAGCCGGTCCGATGCGGAATTCCTCAACACCCACGGGCTGAACATCTGATCCATCTGCTGCAATGATATCGAAATCGAGCCCCGGTATCCGGAAGTCGAACAGGGTCATGGCCGACGCATTGACGACACGCAGCCGGATCCGCTCGCCCGGGGAAAACAGGCCGGTCCAGTTGTCATCCGGCGATTGCCCGTTGATGAGGTAACTGTAAATCACCCCGCTGACATCAGAGATATCCGTGGCTGACATTCGCATGCGCGACCACATCAGTCGGCTCGCCAGAGCGTCATGCAATCCATGCTGGCGGGCTTCATGAAACAGCGAGGCCACGCTGCGCTGGCGGAAATTGTAATAATCGTCCTGCTGCTTCAAATTGCTGACGATGTCATGCGGCGCGACATCGCTCCAGTCTGACAGGACAAGAACATAATCCCGCTCATAGTGATGGAGCGGCGGCCCTGCCGGATCGATCACCAGCGCGCCAAAAAGCCCCTGTGCCTCCTCCATCCCGGAGTGGCTGTGATACCAGTAGGTGCCCGATTGGCGCAGCGGAAAGCGATAGGTGTAGCGGCCCTTGGCAGGAATGCCGGCAAAACTCAGGCCCGGCACACCGTCCATGTTGGCTGGCAGCCTGATGCCATGCCAGTGGATCGAGGTAGGCTGATCAAGATGGTTGATGACATTCAGCACCATCTCGTCACCCTCGCGCCAGCGGAGGGTGGGGGCAGGGGCGCTTCCATTGACCGTAAAGGCGCGGCCCCTGCGCTTGCCGACCTGCCAGGGTGCCGTATCGACAGTCAGGTCGTAGGTGGAGGCGGGCGCAGGCGGAATGGCTGAGGGGTCAGATATGTGTGCCGCAGGCGTGATGGCGGGCATGGCGCGGGCGGACGAGGCAACGCCGAGCCCCGCAAGCCCCGTGACGAATGTCCGGCGATTGAGCGCCGGTCCCTTGCGTGTCAAGGCAATCATGAAACAGGTCCTGAATGATCGGAACGGAACGCGCGGCCTGAAAAGATCAGACCGGCATACGGATCAGCGATTCAGGAAAAGCGGGGCGGTCTGGGGTCCGGAACCCGTCGCTGGCCTGCCAGAGCAAAGCCGGATGAGGCAGCATAGCGGGTTACCTGCACGGCGAGCGGACGGGCAGGTGACGTGGCACCAAGAGCGACATGGCCAGTTGTGCAGGACAGGCTCGGCGGGCAGCCATGGCAGCTTTCCCCATGCGGTTTGTGCTGGGGCTGTTCCGCCTTGCCCATCATGCCGTTTGTGGCTGCGTTAAGCTGGCCCATTCCGTTCATCGCGACGCTGGGGTGATGCATCGCACATCCCGCATGGGTGCTTTGCACCGTCATCTCGCCGCAACCGGGCAGCTGCGCCCCAGCCGCCTGCGCCGGGAACGCCCCGCGCAGGATCAGGCAGAGTGTGGCGAGCATCACGATCCATAGAGGCGTGCAGCGGTTCGGCATGTCGTCCCATAGACGTTACAAGGAAATAACCGGATCAGTTGCGACACTCTCTCAGAGGCATACGTTGATTGCAACCGTATTGATCACCATCTCAGTCTGGTCATATTGGCAAGGAGCATGAAACAATGAGCGAGATCCTTGATTTCAAGGTTGAAGGCATGTCCTGCGGGGGCTGCTCAAGCCGCCTCGAAAAGGCACTGCTCGAGATCCCCGGCGTGACGGATGTAAAGGCCAGCCACGAGACGGGCGATGTGCGCGTCACCACGGACGGTGCGGCTGTGCCGCGCGCCGCGCTGGAAACGGTCATTGAGGAAACGGGCTTCGACATCGCACGAGGCTGACATGCGCGTCTACCGACGCCCGGAGATCATCGTGGCCCATTCCGTTGGTGACAACACGGCGGGATGGGCTCAGCGGTCATCGCCTTTCACGCGCCCGTCGCTCGACGAGCAAGCGGTCCGATTTGACCAACACTGGTTAAACGTTGGCATCTCGCACACTTCGTGCTGATGGTTGCTGCAAAATGGTTCTGACGACGGTCCCTGCGGGGCAGGCCGTAGCGCCCTTCTATCCGATGGAGCGGCCAGATAAGGGACGCCTGATTGGCAGAGGCAAGCGTTTGAAATGACCCCTTCTTCCAGTCGAACGAGAAAGTATTCCATGAGCGCCAGCAGTCTTGATCTGGAAGTAACGGGTATGAGTTGTGCTGCCTGCGCCGCACGGCTGGAGAAAGTGCTCAACCGGCAGGATGGGCTGACGGCATCGGTCAATTTCGCATCCTCGCGCGCGATCATCTCCCGAGCGGATGAGGGGCCAGACCTAGGCGCCATCGAAAAAATTGTCGAGAAGACGGGCTTCGGTCTTGGGCATCAGGAAGCACGATTTGTTATTGAGGGAATGAGTTGCGCCGCTTGCTCTGCGCGACTGGAAAAGGTGCTTAATCGCCTGCCGGGCGTCAGGGCAGCCGTCAATCTCGCCACGGAGACCGCGCAGATCGATTACATCGCGGGGGCGGTCACGGAGGATCGTCTCATCGAGACCGTGCGCAAGGCTGGCTTTACGGCAACCTCTCCAGCGGACCAGCAGGGGCACGAAGCGCCTTCGAGAGAACCTGCAACGGCGCAGCGGGATCTCGCTATTATCGCCTTGTTCTGTATCCCGTTTGCCATCGAAATGCTGGGTATGGCTGTTGGCGCCCATCATATCGTGCCGCTTTGGCTTCAGGCGGTTAGTGCGAGTGTCGTACAGATCTATGGTGCCCGTCATTTCTATCGCAGTGCCTATCATGCGCTGCGGAGTGGCTCGGCCAATATGAACGTGCTGGTCTGTCTCGGCACGAGCATCGCCTACGGCTTCAGCATGGTTGTCACGCTTTGGGGGCTTGATCTGCCAGTCTATTTTGAAGCGAGCGCCTTTGTGATCCTCCTGATTTCGGTCGGAAGGCTTCTCGAGGCGAGGGCACGTCAGAAAGCGGCTTCCGGTCTGGAAGCTCTGCTCAATCTAAGGCCGCAAACTGCCAACCGCGTAACCCCGAACGGCGTGGAAATTTGCGCTGTCGCTTCATTGCAACGCGGTGATGTGTTCGTGGTCCGCCCTGGTGAGGCCATACCGGTTGATGGTGAGGTCATCGAGGGCGCAACAGAAATCAATGAGTCGATGCTTACGGGTGAGGCTGTGCCCGTCCTGCGTCAGGTTGGCGATACGATCTTCGCCGGAACGCTCAACACGACGGGTGTCGTGCGAGCCCGCGCAACCTCGCTTGGGAGCGAGACCGCACTGGCCCGCATCGTGGCGATGGTTTCGCGTGCGCAGGGATCGAAAGCGCCGATCCAGCGCCTGGCTGATCGTGTTTCGGCCATCTTCGTACCCACCATCATCATCATCGCCCTGCTGACGTTCGTCGTCGGTTGGCTGGCAACGCAAGATGCGCAATGGAGCCTTGTCTCGGCCATATCGGTGCTCGTCATTGCTTGCCCCTGTTCCCTGGGCCTTGCGACGCCAACCGCACTGATGGTGGGGACAGGAAAGGCGGCCTCTGCCGGTATTCTGTTCCGCAATGCTGAAGCGCTCGAGCGCGTTCATCGTCTCAAGGTGCTGGCCTTCGACAAGACAGGCACGCTCACAAAGGGGCAGCCTGAAGTCGAAGCGATTTATCCTGCAAAAGGGGTGACCGAGGCGGAATTTCTGGGGGTGGCGGCTGCGCTTGAGGCCAACTCGGAGCATCCATTGGCGAAGGCCATCATGCTGCGGGCAAGCGAGACGGGGGTAGTTCCTGCCTACGGTCTGGACCATTTCCGCGCCGTGCCGGGCAAGGGGATCGAAGCAGTAGCAGAGGGAGAGACCTCTCTGCTGGGGACACCCGAATTCCTGCAAGAACAGGGTATCACCATTGCGGCCCTGCCATTGGATGCCGAAACGCAGAGCATCGCCTGTATTGCACGCCGGGGCGTCTATCTTGGTGCCATAACCCTGTCTGACGCTCTGCGCCCGGAAGCCGCGGCCATTGTTTCCTGGCTTCGCAAGCAGTCGATCGAAACGATCATGCTTACAGGCGATCGCGAGGCGGTTGCTGCGCGGGTCGCCCGGGAAGCAGGTATTGACGAGATCAGAGCCTCACTTCGGCCCGAAGGCAAGGTCTCTGCGGTGCAGGCGTTGCGCGGTGAGGGTCGTCTGGTTGGTATGGCTGGGGATGGCATCAATGATGCGCCTGCTTTGGCCGCTGCAGATATCAGCATCGCAATCGGCTCAGGCTCGGCCGCGGCGCTGGAGACGGCAGATCTCGTGCTCATGAGTGCGGATCTGCGTGCTATCTCGGATGCTCTGTCCATCTCCAGGGCTACTGTCGGCAAGATCAGGCAGAATCTCGTTTTTGCCTTTGGCTATAACGTAGCGGCCATACCTCTTGCAGCCTGCGGACTGCTGGACCCGGTAATTGCCGGCGGGGCCATGGCGCTTAGCTCCGTCTCGGTTGTCACCAACTCACTACTTCTCAATCGCTGGCGCTCACAACGATCCCTCTAATCGATGCAGCGCCGAGCGGGGAAGCCTCAGTGTGTGATCAGGCTGACCTTGAGTGCACCACCCTCGGGTGTCAGTCTAACAGCGCAATCGTCAAAGCTCGGCGGCCCGAAACGGACGCTCGGATCCCGTGAAAACCCTATGGGCTCCTTGGGTATGCCAATAAACGAGCGATCGAGCCGGGCATTGCCGTTGCGGTCCTGATAGGCCTGTACGGCATATACGCCTGCCGGTATGTCAGCAAAATTCAAGGTAACGTCTGGCGTAGATGATTTCACCTCAGCATGAAATTTACAGCTGGGCTTGAGGAACTCATCCTCCGTGCAGATCGCAACCTTGATGGTACCAACGTCATCAGGGACGTTTCCAATAACCGCCTGAACGGGGCCCGCCACAGCCGTGAGAGGGGCGAGCGTCAGGGCCATAAGGGTGGCGAGCAGGCCAAGTTCAGGTTTCATAATATCGTCCTTTCCAGGTGACGGGGCGTCCAAGCACATGCCTCAGGCGGGCGTGAAACTGGATGAAAAGCAGCATGAACACCCCGACCGGGCTGGCGAGAACGGTGCGTAACCCCTGCTGACACCGCAGCGCCACCAGCAGGCGCAGTGCAAGGCTCGCCAGTCGCGCAAACTGCATCGTCGGGGTGCCACGAAGCAGGAAAGGCAGAATATGTCCCCCGCCCAGCAGGAGCGTCCATATGGGCAGGGCAAAAGGGCCAGCCAGCCCTTCCACGGCGTTCTTCATCAATCCCGCATAGACCTCGCGCCCATTGCGGTACATCCGGCATGTGGCAAGATCGGTGGCATCGATCAGGCGCGTGCGAAAACCTGCCCGACGCATCTCGCGTGCCAGAGCAAGGCCGTCATGAAGCTTGTCCCGTATCTGACCATGGCCACCGCTCTGACGATAGGCTTCTGCCTTGACCATGACCAGTTGCCCGCTGGCTGCCGCAAGAGCAGGAGAGCGACCCTTGTCGAAAACGAGTGGTAGATAACCGAAGAGCAGGACATCAATGAAGGGCAGGAGAAGCCATTCAAAGCCCGAGCGCATTTCCTGACGTGGCACACCGCTGATCAGTGACGGGGGGTGTGCGCCCTCGGTAAGTGCCAGCAGCCGTGGAATTGCGCGTTCCTCCAGCCGGACATCGGCATCGATGAACAGGAGCCATTCCTGTGTGGCGGCGGCAGCAAGCTGGGCGCAGGCATGGTTCTTGCCACACCAGCCTTCAGGAAGAGGGCGCCCGTGCAGCAGCCGTACACGTTTGTCGGCAATGGCTTCGACACGTGCCGCGGTATCGTCCTGTGAGCCATCATCGAGCACCAACACCTCGCGCACAGCAGGACCGTTAGCAAGAACGGCCATGATGGCCGTCTCGATCTGTGCCCCTTCGTTGCGTGCGGGAATAAGCACAGAGATACCGGCGCTGCGGGCATTTGAACGTGAGGGTGCGCGGCTCAGGGCACGCAGGTTGAGCAACCCGACCAGCAATGGAAGGACTGCGAGGGCTGCGATGGTCAGTTCACCCCGCGTCGGGGCTGAGCGTTCAGCGTCTTGCGTGACGTGGGTCATGTTTTTCCCTCCTCATCAGGCAGCTGAGTTTCTGAAGCTGGGCATACAACCCGCCCATGCCGGATCGCCCTTCGAGGAGAATACGGAAGCGTGCATGGTCGCGTGTGATGACATCTGCCGCCAGCGCATCCTGTGTCGCCTCAAGAGCGTCCCCCAGAAACGCGTGCTTGGCCGTGAGGCTGCCGGGCAGGCTGGAATGAGGCACAGGCTGGCCGAAACGTATGAATGCTTCCGCACGGCTTTCGGAGCCGTAGACATATTCGATTGCAACCGGGATGATCATGCAGTCTGTCGCCTGACTGGCAATATGGGCCAAGCCGGACTTGAGCCTCACGGGTCGCAGGCGGACATCGGCAAATTGCCCTTGTGCAGTGAGCCAGAAAACGCCGCCGCTTTTCAGGATGTCTTTGGACTGGTCCAGGAACTGCCGCAGCGAGTTATGCGATGACGGATCGAGCGGCAGAAACCCGGCGCGATTGAGAGTAGGGTAACGCTTGAGCGTCCGGGCATCTATCGGGCCGAAGCCTGGTCGGCCCGGCATGAAATGCGACTGAAGCAGCGCAAACAGGGCAGGGTCCCACCAGCCGGGATGGTTGCTGTAGAAAAGAGTACCGGATGCTCGGGACGCGTCTGGCTTATGTCCCGACCACTGCACGGAGGCAAAATGACGGGTAAGGCGTTGCCTGAGGGCCCTTGTGATCCAATACGTGAGAAATGGAGATCGGCCATAGGCCGTCTCCAGTCCCGGTCGCCACGCTTTACCACGGTTGCCGTGTGACAACTCAGCCAGCCGCGCTACGTGATGCTGCACCCGATGGGGCTACGGGCGCGGGGCTATCCGTGTCTAGGCAATCCGCAGCGATCCAGCCCGACATGAGCGCCATAGGCATGCCGGGGCCCGGATGAGCGCTGCCACCCGCCATATACAGCCCTGAAATGTCGTCCGACCGGTTTGCGGGCTTGAAGCCGCCGCTCAGCTTCCCATGGCTGGCGAGGCCATAAATGGCACCCGCCTGAGGTGAGTATCTCGTATGGATATCCATTGGGGTGAGGTAGTGTTCGGCCACGATACGCTCTTCGATATCAGGCATACCGCCCGCTTTCTTCAGCTTGTCGAGGATGACCTGACGATAACCCGGGAACATCTCGGTCCAGTTCTGGCCGGGGCGCAGATACGGCGTGTGCACCAGCACATAAAGGGCCTCTCCACCTTCGGGCGCAGTTTGCGGCTCGGTCCTGGCAGGCGCAGCGAGATAGCAGGTGGGGTCCGGGGCGGGGCGGCCCTGGTGATAGATCGCATCGAATTCCTCTTCCGCATCGCGCGAGAAGACGAAATTGTGGTGGGCAAGGTGCTCATAGGTCTTGTTCAGACCCAGATAAAGCACAACGCCCGAGCACGCGGGCTCGCGAGACTTCCACTGGCGACGGAACTGGCGAAAGGCCTTTGGTGCGGCCTTGCGATCGATCAGTTCATACATGGTACGCACGCTGTCCATGTTCGACACGACAGCCGATGCAGCAATGGTTTCGCCAGATTGCGTCTCGACACCATGAACCCGTTTTGCATCGTGCAGGATACGCTTGATGCGACAATTGGTGCGAAACACGACGCCATTCTCTTCGGCGATCTTTCGCAAGGCAACGGGTACCGCGCGTGTGCCGCCTATCGGATACCAGATGCCTTCATCAACCTGCATATGGGCGATACCGGTCAGTACCGCCGGCGCCTGGAGGGGGTTAGAGCCAACATATTGCGTGAAATGATCGAAAACCTGCACCGCCTGCGGGTTGGTGATGCGCTTTCTGATTTCCTGCCCAAGCGTAGAGTGCATACGCAATGCGAGGACGTCTCGCAGCGTCTTGGGCGCAAAAGTCTCACCGATATTCATGGTGTCGCGCAGTCCGCCAACGGATTTCCAGAATACGAAACGCCGCGAGATATCATGAAGTCGCTCGCTGACCCTGAGCAGATCCTCGTAACCGGCTCCATCGCCAGGCTTACGTTTTTCCAGCTCCTCCGACATGAGGGCAATGTCCTCAACCAGATCGAGGGGCTGACCTTCGTCAAAGAAGCAGCGCCATTGCGGATCCAGACGACGCAAGTCCAGACGATCCTCCATACGCAGGCCGCTTTCGGCGATGATGCGGCGAAGCACGGAGGGAAGCGTGAGAATGGTCGGTCCCATGTCGAAACGGAAACCATCTTGGTTGTGCTCGGCCGCCTTGCCGCCCGTCCAGTCATTGGCCTCGCATACGATCACCTCGTGACCACGGGCGCTTAGCGTGCAGGCGGCGGCCAATCCCCCGAGCCCCGCCCCGATGATGACTATGGGTGCTCGCTTCGTCGTATTCAGCATGGAATTCTCTTCCGCTCAGGCGTGGCCACCGGTACATTCTGGCATCAGGTGCAGACCCGGAGGTGGGGTCTCGATAATCGTCGCTGGCGCCTTGGCCAGATCTTCGATGAGGAGCGTCGCACTGATGCGTGCCCCCTCGAAAATGACGGGCAGGCCACTACCAGGATGGGTACCGCCGCCCGCAAGATAAACGCCTTTTACGTCTTCAAACCGATTATGGGGGCGTCTATGCAGCATCTGCCTAAGCGAGTGCGCCATATTGAACACCGCCCCACGATGGACATCGTGTTCCTCCTGCCATTGCAGCGGGGTGATGGTTTTCTCGACCAGGATACGCTCTTCTATATCGCCAAACCCCGCATCACGAAGACGCTGGAAGACGATCGCGCGCGCCTGCGCTGTATTGGCCTCATCCCACTCAAAGCCATCCTCGCGCAGATTGCCGACCGGCATGAGAACGTAGAGGGCTGAGCATCCTTCAGGCGCCTGACCGGGGTCTGTCACACACGCGTTTTGGATATAAAGGGACGCCTTGGACGAGATCTGTTTACCTGCCTCGATCTCGGCAAAATTGTTCTCATAATCGCTGGAGAGGAAAATGGTGTGATGAGCGTGATCGGGCAGACTGCCCTTGAGGCCCAGATACATCATGAACGTCGAGCAGGAGAATTTCTTGCTGCCGATATTCTCATCGCTCCATTTCTTGCGTGAATTGTCTGGCAAAAGGGCGGAGATGGTGCGGGCAAAATCGCCGTTGACAACAACCGCATCGACCGGAACAGCACTTCCGTTCGCCACAATCCCGGTCGCCTTGCCCTTGCTGGTCTCGATTGTCTCAACAGCACTGTTGAGTTCGATACGGACCCCCATGGTCGTTGCTGCCTGCGCCATGGCGGCCATGACGGCCTCGGTCCCACCTTTGGGGTGATAAATACCGAACTCGTGTTCCATGAAGCTCAGGATAGTAAAGAGCGAAGGACACCGGTAGGGCGACATGCCCAGGTATTTGCTCTGAAACGAAAAGGCGAGACGCGTGCGCGGGTCGCTGAAGTAGCGTGACAGGTCCTTGTCGATGGAAGAGAACGGCGAAAGAACCGCAAGCGCCTTGAGCATGTCAGGCTTGAACAGGTCAAAGACGGAGTTGAAAGGTCGCTGAAGAGGCGCGATGAAACGCTCGAATTTATTCCTGTTATCGGCGAGGAAGCGTCTCACCTGTCTCGCATCCTGCGGCGAGATCTTGGCTATTTCCTCTTCAAGACGCTGTGGATCGGTCGTCAGTGAGAGGTTAGGACCATCCTCAAAGCGCAGATCGTAAAGATGATGGAGCCTTTCGAGCTCAACCATCTCATCGAACTTGAACCCACATTGCGCGAAAATCTCACGGATAATCTCTGGGTAAAGAAAGAAGGTCGGGCCGGTGTCGAAACGGAAGCCCTCGAGCTCGATACATGACGAGCGACCACCGATCCTGTCACCTTTTTCGTAAATCGTGACATTGGCGCCGGCATGGGCGAGCAGCATGGCTGAGGCGAGGCCTCCCGGCCCGGCGCCAATAACGGCGACATTGCGCGAATGAAGCCGGTGGCGAGAATGCTGGGTGCCCGGGGAAGCGGTAGAGTCCATGAGGCGCAGGGTCCTGACAGGATAACGGAATGGCAACATTCCGAGGTATTAACGAAGGATGATGATCCCGAGGCCGCACACCCCGTTATTTCGCTTGGAAGTTGTCCGCCTGCGGCGCGTCGCCCGTGCAGATGCATCCGGCCTTTTCATCAACGGACCGTGATCGATCAGGTTTCGTCGTTAACGATCTTTATCTGCCATGCCATTGGCGAAGCCGCGGCAACAGGTGAAAGGCACCCCGTTTGCGTGTCGAAATGCTGATCGGTCGGGTGAGCGCCAGCAAGCCCTCGCGCCCGCGGGTGACACCAAAACCGCTCCTGCGTGCCCCGCCAAACGGCAGCCGGGGATCCGCGCTCGGAACGATGATGTCATTGATGGTAATCGTTCCAGCCGGAATGCGCCTCGCGATTGCCAGAGCCTCGCGTTCATTACCGAAAATGCTGGCGCCGAGGGCGTGTGTAGCCGCATCTTCAAGGCAGATCGCTTCGTCAACTGAGTGCGTCGTGATCACTGCAAACCAGGGTGCGAACAGATCGATATCAGCAAGTCTCGCCTGACTGGCGTTCAGGAAAACGACCTGTGTCTTGCCATAGATGACAACCTCTCCCCCGGCGGCTTTTGCCGAGCAGAGAAATTGCGCAAGCTTTGATGAAGGATCTGGTGCGGGGTTATCCCCTTCACCGCCGAACACGCGGTACAGTTCACGCTGTAAGGGGCGCTTCTGCTCCTCGTTGATGAATATCCTGCGGGGTGCGATGCACGTATGCCCGTCCTTGAGTGTCTGCCCGAAATGCAGCGCTCGTGCCACGAGGGCAAGATCTGCATCGGGCAGGACGAAGACAGGGTCTGCCCCGGATAGCTCCATGATGGTGGGCGTCAGGGTCTCCGCCGCTGCGAGCGCAACCTTGCGGCCTGTTTCAGCTGAGCCGGTAAGGATGATCAGGTCGTAACCGCTTGAGACTGCCTGTGGTCCGCTATCCTCACCGATCAGTTGTACGACCCCTTTTGGCAAACCTGCCTGCTCGAGGAGTACTAAGAAACGGTGGAGGACTGCGGTCCGGCCGGGTGCCGGTTTCAGCGCAACGCTGTTGCCTGCCACCAGCGCCTGTAACGTCTGTATCCCTGCAAGCATGAGTGGGTAATTGCCGGGGGCCAGGATGAGGACCGCCCCCAGTGGCTTGCGCACGACAGAGGTCTTGACGCCCCGCAGCCAAAGCGGGCGACCCAACCAGTCAAGCCGCGTCTCCTTGAGCAGAGATGACGCCTCACGGCAGAGGAAACGCGACGCGGCCATGAGCGGAAGGATCTCGGCTGTCATGACGTCAAGAGGGGCATGATCGGCAATCAAACGGATCAGGCTAGGCGCGTTCAGAAGCATCAACCTGTTGAAACGACGTAACACGCTCAATCGCGCGCGCAGGGGTACCGCTGCCCATCGGGGCTGCATCGCCTTGAGGTCCCGGCAAACCTCCTGCGACGACGTTGAGCTCGATTTGTCCTCGCTTTCATCGTGCAAGGAGGCGGAGGCCTCGAGACTCTCAGCCGGGCTGTGAGAATTGCGCGTGAAGGAGGTCGTGATGTCGCTCATGAAGGGTTCCGCTCATATCTCGAGTGCTAACCCCTCTTGATCGCCGCAGTTTCCCTGACTCAGCCTGTGCATCTTTACATCGGGGCCTGAGACACATCCCACCAGCCACAACAGGAAAACCATTGAGTGGAGGCAGATTAAAGCATCAGTGATGCCGGTAACCGGAGGCGTCCCTCTGATCCTGAGCTGCCAGCTGTCATGCGCTCGCATTGCTTGGATCCCGCGTTTGAAGGACAGTGCCCGCTTCGTGCGCGGCATGGCGGCTGATGCCTTGCCCGGGAGACACATGCTATGCGGAGCATCATGACGCTGGCTGAAAGGCGCTTTCGATGCGCGCTGGAAGGAGCGGAGATAAGCGCGCCTGCTGGTTCGTCCCGTTGGGAGGGAGAGCCCAAGGCGGGTCCCTCTGGCTTCTCCGGATCAGGAACCGGAGGCAAAGGGCGACCTGTTCCCATGCCGCGTCAGACTCTCCGGCTCTCTACCTGAACAACCGGAAGATGCCGCCTGGACCGGCATCTTCCGTTCAGGAACTTTTACATCGCGGCTTCAAACACGCCAATGATCTGGGCAAGGGTCGCCTTGCGCGGATTGGTGAGCATGCAGGCATCTTTCTGCGCGTTTTCAGCCATCGTCTTGTGATCTTCCGCCTTGACGCCGAGCGCGGTGAGACCCGACGGGATACCGACAGAGCGGGCCATCTGGGTGATGGCATCGATTGCAGCCTCGGCTGCCTCATCGCGGCTCATGAGATCGGTCGGTACCCCGAGCAGGCGGGCAACGCGAGCATACCGATCGGCCGCGGCGATAAGGTTGAAGCGGCAGACATGAGGCAACAGCACAGCGTTACAGACGCCATGCGGCAGGTTGTAAAAACCGCCCAGCTGATGCGCCATGGCATGCACATAACCCAGCGAGGCATTGTTGAATGCCATGCCGGCCAGATACTGCGCGTAACACATGGCAACGCGCGCTTCCATGTTCTCACCATTGCCCACTGCCTTGGGCAGGAATTCGCCAATCAGGCTGATGGCCTTTTCAGCGCAAGCATCGGTGATCGGTGTTGCTGCGGTTGAAACATAGGCCTCGATAGCATGGGTGAGCGCATCCATACCTGTGGCAGCTGTCAGGGCAGGCGGCATCGCTACCATCAGGTTTGGATCGTCAATCGCGATCAGCGGTGTGCAACGCCAATCGACGATCGCCATTTTCACGTGGGTCTGTGAATTGGTGATGATGCAGAACCGCGTCATCTCAGACGCTGTGCCGGCCGTGGTGTTGATCGCGATAAGCGGCGTCATCGGAACCTTTGATTTGTCTACGCCTTCGTAGTCGCGAATATTCCCACCGCCAGCTGTGACCAAGCCAATGCCCTTGGCGCAATCATGGGCCGAACCGCCGCCGAGTGAAACGATGAAGTCGCAGCCATTATCCTGATAGATCTTGACGCCGTCATGCACGTTTTTGTCGGTCGGGTTGGGCTCTACACCGTCAAAAATGACAGTCTGCAGACCGTCCTCGAGCAAGTAGCCCGAAATGATATCTGCCACGCCCATTTTCTTCAGGCCAGCATCGGTGACAATCAGGGCCTTTCTGGCACCAAGCGCTTTCGCCCGGTCCCCGGCCTGCTTGGCGCAGCCGGGGCCAATGAGGGTCACACAGGGAATGAAGAAGCTGTCGGTATGATCGGCAAGGGCAATATGCGCCAATTTCCTGATCCTTATGCCAGAGACGTTCGTATTGCCTGGATTTCATCCCGCATAAGCGGTTTTATCCGGCTCTTCTTACGAAACGTTCCAATAGATTTATGGCTTCCTAAACAGAGGATCAATAAAACTCGATCATGAAGTCAATAAATTACAAATAGTACTAAGCTGGTATAGAATTATCTGTCTGTTATGTTCTGGCCATACCATTGCGTGATGGCAGAGAGGCTGAAGGTCGAACCACAAGGTACGGGAAGCACGGTTAGTTCGGGCAGGGGCGGAAGGCCGTGCGAACAGAGTGGATACGCCTGGAAGCATGAGCAGCCAGCTTGGACTGGTGCGCATAGCGCAATCTCAATCAGCTAAGGAGATGCGCTTTTGATTCCCCCTATGCGCAGAGGCATCACGAGGGCGTGAGGTGTAGGCACGGCTCAACGCCGCGCCTATCCTGATCTGCAAAACAGCAGAAATGACAGCTCAGAGAGCCGCCAGAAGTGCCTTTGTCAGCTCGGCCGTGCCTGTCTCGCCACCCAAATCACGCGTGCGCACGCCATCAATGCGGATGACGCGGTCGATAGCCTGATCCACACGTGTGGAAAGGTCCTGACGACCGACATGAGCAAGCATCATGCTGGCAGCCATAAGCATGGCCAGCGGGTTGGCAACGCCCTTGCCGGCGATATCGGGGGCGGAGCCGTGCACCGCCTCGAAGATTGCAGCATCCGGGCCGATATTGGCACCTGGTGCCATACCGAGACCACCGACAAGACCAGCAGTGAGATCAGAAAGAATATCGCCAAACAGGTTCGTCGTGACGATCACGTCGTACTGCCAGGGATCGGTGACGAGCTGCATGGCGCAGGCATCGACGATGCGCTCCTCAACAGCGACACGACCTTCATATTCCTTGGCGACCTTCCGACCTTCCTCGAGGAAAATCCCGCTGAAGATCTTGAGGATATTGGCCTTGTGAACCAGCGTGACCTTTTTGCGGCCATTGGCCACCGCGTAATCGAAGGCGAAGCGCACAATGCGCGCACATTCTGCGCGCGAGTTGAAACCAGCGCCATAGGCCAGACCCTTCGGGTCGTCACCGACGGGCAGATAATGCTCCATCGCAGCATAGAGCCCTTCGATGTTCTCGCGCACAACCACGAGATCCACCTTGTCGAAGCGGCCGCCCGGAACGACCGTCCGCGTCGGGCGCAGATTGGCGTAGAGCCCAAACTCCTGACGCATCGTCACATTGACGGATTTGAAACCCGCACCAACCGGCGTGGTGAGCGGCCCCTTGAGAGCAAGGCCGGTCTTGCGAATGCTGTCGAGGGTCGGCTGTGGCAGCGGCGCGCCGAACTTCTCAATGGCGCCAAGACCGCCGGATTGATGGTCCCATTCGAACGGGGCACCGACCTTGGACAGGATCTCGACAACAGAGGCGGTGATTTCCGGCCCGATACCATCACCCTCGATAAGGGTCGCGGGGATCATGTGATCAGCCATTCTGTCTTTCCTTTGTTCAGTTCGTGATTGGCGCGCAGGCGTCAACAAGCCAGTTCCGGTCGTCCTCGTCCAGAAGCGGGCCGATATGGGCGAGCGTATCCTGATGATAGGTATTCAGCCAGCGCAGCTCTTCCGGTTCCAGTAACGATGCCATGATCAGACGCCGATCGAACGGCGCGAAGCCAAGTACCTCGAACTCGAGGAAGGGGGCCTGGCTTGCGACTGATGCAGCCTTGACCAGAAGCAGGTTTTCCAGCCGGATGCCGTAGGAACCGGGCAGGTAATAGCCCGGCTCGTCAGAGACGATCATGCCTTCTTCCAGCGCCACAGGACGAGCAACAGAGCTGATGTTCTGAGGCCCCTCATGCACGGAAAGGTAGCTGCCAATGCCATGCCCTGTACCGTGGTCATAATCGAGCCCGGCCTGCCAGAGCGCATAGCGTGCCAGAGCGTCGAGCCGATGCCCCGTCGTGCCCTGAGGGAAGCGGGCGCGGGCGAGAAGGATGTTACCCTTGAGCACACGGGTAAAGGCTTCGCATAACGCTGCGGGGGGCGCATCGGGGCCATTCCAGATCGTCCGTGTCACGTCTGTGGTGCCGGCATCATACTGGCCCCCGCTATCGATCAGATAGACCTGATTGGGCTGCAGGATCAGATCCTGACCGGGCAGGGCGCGATAATGCGGCAGGGCAGCATTGGGGCCGACAGCCGAAATCGCCGGGAAGCTTTCCCCATGATAGCTCTCTGAAGCACCGCGAAACCCGTTGAGGATTTCGGCGAGCATGGTTTCGCGCAGCCCCGTGCCTTCGCGGGAGACGAAGTGGAGGAAGCGGCAAAGCGCGGCTGAATCGGGCAGATGCACCTTGCGCGCACCTTCCTGCTCGGTAGCGTTCTTGCACGCACGGGGCAGGGCACAGAGATCGCTGCCGCGCGCCAGCGTTGCCCCTGCGTCAGCCAGTGTCTGGATGAACCAGAGCGATGTCTGGGCCGGATCGAAGCGAACGACCTGACCGGAAAGCGCCTTCAGACGGTCCTGAAGCTCCTCGGGGGGCAGGACAGATACATTGCGGAACGAGATGGCCGCATCCGGGCTGACGCGGCTGATATCTACGAACACTTCCAAGGAGGCATCCTGATGCAGGATGCCGAAGGCGAGAATGACCGGCGTATTGGGAACGTCATCTCCGCGGATGTTCAACAGCCACGCGAGCGATGTCGGATCACAGACCAGCATGGCTTCCTGGGCTGCCTTGCGCAGCGCGCCGCCAATCTTGCGGCGTTTGGACAGGCTGCCTTCGCCGCTGAAGGCCTCCGGGTGGTATTGCACGGCGCTCTCGGGCGGCGCTGGTTGGTCGGCCCAGACGGCATCAACCGGATTGCGATCAAGCGCAACAAAGCTGTAATCGGCTGAGGTCAGGGCATTGAGTTGTGCTTCACCCACCAGTTTGGGGTCATACCCGATTTTGAGACCCCGCGCATTATGGGCGAGCCACTCCGCGGCTGGCTGTTTTGTCAGATGCAGCCGCTCCCATTGCGTCCCATCGACCTGATCCTGCAACTGGCTGGTATAGCGGCCGTCGGAGAAGACTGCGGCGGTCTCGCGCAGGACGATGGCAAGTCCTGCACTGCCGGTAAATCCGGTCAGCCAGGCCAGCCGCTCGGCGCAAGGGGCTACATATTCACCCAGAAATTCGTCCCCACGCGGCAGCAGAAAGCCATCCACCCCGTTTGCATCGAGTTCATGTCGGACAAGTGCCTGACGTTTGTCGAGAGGGATGAGGCTCATGGCGTTTTCTTTCATCTCGGGCCCTGTAAGCAGGGCATTGCGGGACGTTTGTAACGGGGTTCCGGCGTGCTTAGACCGGGTGAGGCGGGACCGTGTCGCTGCCGGGCGATGGCGTGTCCTGCATCAGTCCTGAATGCCCATCTTCATCGAAAAGACGATACATGAAGACAAGATCCAGCCAGCGACCAAACTTGAAACCCATCTGGGGAAGGGGCGTGCTCTCGCTGAATCCTGCTGCGCGATGAAGCGCGATCGAGGCGGTATTGCTGGCAGTAATGGCCCCGATCAGCACATGCATCCCCGCGTGTTCTGCGTGAGCGGTTATGGCCTCAAGCAGCATACGACCAATACCTTTGCGCTGCGCTGCACGTGCCACATAAATGGAATGTTCCACCGTGCGGGCATAGCCTTCATAGACGCGAAACGGCCCGTAGGAGGCGAAGCCGAGGATGGTCCCGTCTTCCACAGCCACGATAACTGGAAAGCCGGCAGCCTTGCGATCGGCCATCCAGCCGCGTCGCTCTTCCAGGCTGCGCGGCGACGTTGCCCATATCGCCTCGGAAGTCGCGATCGCATCATTGGTGATAGCGAGAATGGCGGGCAGGTCGCTTTCGGTCGCGTCGCGCAGTTCAGTCACGGCGGCGCAGAACCAGCGTGGACCACTCGCCTTCGTAGTATTGCTTCTCGAGCACCAGTCCCTGGCGCCTGTGCGCGGCCAGCACCATACGGGCCTGGGTCGTCAACAGGCCGGCAAGAATGACCGTCCCCCCCGGGGCAAGATGGCTACCGAGATCACGCGCCATCTTGCAGAGCGGGCGTGCCAGGATATTGGCAAAGACGAGATCGTAAGGGGCCTTGGCACGAACCGCCGGTGTCAGCCAGCCATTGCCCAGGCGGGCATCGATCAGCGGGCCAATGCCGTTGAGCTTCGCGTTGCTTGCGGCCACCCGGACCGACCAGGGCTCAATATCCACGGCAAGGATACGCTTGTTGAAGAGACGTGCCGCCGCCATGGCCAGAATGCCCGACCCGCAGCCCATATCGAGGATACGGGCCGGTTTGCGCCAGGCCATGTCTTCGAGTGCTCGCAGGCAGCCACGGGTGGAACCATGCTCGCCTGACCCAAATGCGATACCCGCATCCAGCGTGATGGTCAGACGATCACGCTTATGGCTGGGGGTGAGGTGGGTACCCCGAATGGCGAAGCGCCGTCCGACATCCTGCTGCGGAAAGGCTTCATAGGTACGGGCAAGCCAGCCTTCTGCCTCGGTGCGCTCGCGCACAAGCTCGGCGTCCACGCCGGTCATGAGGCGCGCCAATGTAAGGGCGCGGGCAAGTTCCTCTTCGGCATGGCCCACATCCTTCACGCCCTCGACGCGCCAGATGTTCTGGTCCTCATTGGCCTCGAAAATGCCAACCGTGGTGCAAACGGTCAGAAAGGCCTGTTCGAAAAGCGGCACGGCCTCATCAGCGACGGTGACGGAGATGGTTTCAAGCGCCGAAGCGTGTCGTCTGGATGCGCTCACGAGACCTGTTCCACAAAATGGGCCATAATGCGTTTTTCGCCTGCCTTCTCGAAGTTGATATGCAATCGGTCGGATTCGACACCGAGCACGGTGCCATAGCCGAATTTCTGATGGAACACGCGTGCGCCCGAGGCAATTCCGTGTGAGGCATCGGGGCGCACATCTGTCACGCGCGGGGCAGGTGTGCGGAAACGCCCTTGCGTGCTGCTCAACGGGCCCGATGCAAAGATGGATGTCTGCGCGGTAGCCTGACGGCGCTCCTGCATGGCTTGTCCACTATGCTCGACCGTTTCCGAGGGGATCTCGTCGATGAAGCGGCTGGGCATGGAATCCTGCCAGTTGGCATAGATGCGTCGACGGGCGGCATGGATGATGATTGCCCGTTTTCTGGCGCGGGTGATCCCGACATAAGCCAGCCTGCGTTCTTCCTCGAGGCTCTTGAGACCACCTTCATCGAGGCTGCGCTGTGAGGGAAACACCCCTTCCTCCCAGCCGGGGAGGAACACGGTGTCGAACTCCAGCCCCTTGGCCCCATGCAGGGTCATGAGGCTGACCGTGTCAGCACTTGCCTTGTCCTCGGTCTCGGTGACCAGAGCCACGTGCTCGAGAAAGCCTTCAAGCGTGCCGAAATCACCGATGGCCCTAAGCAGTTCCTTGATATTGTCGAGCCGCCCTGGGGCTTCGGGCGATTTATCGTCGCGCCACATCGGCAGGTAGCCGCTTTCCTCCAGCAATTGCTCCATGGCAACCACATGGCCCTCGCTCTCACGGGTTTCGCGGGCGCGGGCAAAGGCCTCCATGAGGCCTGAAAGGGCTTCGCGACCCTTGCCTTTCACCAGGCCGGTGTCGAGGGCATGAGCAACGCCGACACTCAGCGGCGCATTCAGGCTGCGCGCCTCATGATGAAGCTTCTGCAACCCGGCGGCACCCACGCCCCGCTTTGGCACATTGATGATCCGCTCAAAGGCGAGATCATCGGCGGGCTGGGCCAGCACACGCATATACGCCATGGCATCGCGTATCTCGGCACGCTCATAGAACCGCAAACCACCGACCACGCGATAAGGCAGGCCAAGTGTCAGGAAACGTTCTTCAAAGGGGCGTGTCTGAAAGCCCGCTCGCATCAGAATGGCAATCTGGGAAAGCGGATGTCCCTCACTGCGCAGCCGCTCGATGGCCCCGGCAGCGATACGCGCTTCCTCGTCGGAATCCCATGCGCTGATGATTTGCAGCTTTTCGCCCTGTGCGTCTTCACGGCCAGGCCGAAGTGTCTTGCCCAGACGGCCTGAATTATGAGCGATCAGTCCGGAGGCCGCAGCAAGGATCTGGGCTGTTGAACGGTAGTTACGCTCGAGGCGGACGATCTTCGCGCCGGGGAAATCCTTTTCGAAGCGCAGGATGTTTTCCACCTCGGCACCACGCCAGGAATAGATCGACTGATCGTCGTCACCCACGCAGGCGATATTGGCTGGTCCGTGCTCGCGCTTGGCCAGCAGACGCAGCCAAAGATACTGAATTGTGTTGGTGTCCTGATACTCATCGACCAGGATATAGCGGAACAGCCGGTGATACTGGGCCAGAACGTCTGGCTGTGTGCGCAGGATCTCGAGCGTATGCAGCATGAGATCGCCAAAGTCACAGGCATTGACCGCCTTGAGCCGGTCCTGATAGGCGGCGTAGAGCTTGCGCGCCTGTCCTCCTGCAAAATCCGTATCCTCGGCTGCCGTCACCTGCTCGGGCGTCAAGCCGCGATCTTTCCAGCGCTGAAAAATGCCTAGCAAAGCCTGAGGTGGCCAGCGTTTCGTATCGAGGCGGAACGGCTCCATGATCTGACGCACGAGCCGAAGCTGGTCGTCGGTATCGAGGATCGTAAAACCAGTGGTCAGCCCGACATATTCAGCATGACGGCGCAGCATCCGCGCGCACAGGGCATGGAATGTGCCCAGCCACAGCCCTTCTACAGTCTCACCCAGCAGGGCACCCACACGCTCGCGCATTTCACGGGCAGCCTTGTTGGTGAAGGTAACCGCCAGAATCTGGTAGGGCCGTGCGCGGCCATCGAGCAGGATATGGGCAAAGCGCGTGGTCAAAACGCGTGTCTTGCCCGTTCCCGCCCCAGCCAGGATCAGAAGCGGGCCCTCCGTCGTCTCAATGGCCTCCCGTTGCTCGGGATTGAGGCGTTCAAGGTAATCAGGCGAGGGGGATGGAATGAGGGATTGCGTCACCCGACCGATATAGAATGTAATGCGCCTATGGCCAATTGCTCATTTTCGCCTGAAAGCAAGAACCTGCTTCGCGGTGTGGGGCCGCACGGTCATCGCGAGCGCATGCGTCATCGCGTGATGAGCGCAGGGGCTGACACACTGGCCGATTACGAGATTCTGGAAATGCTGCTTTTCAGCAGCATACCCCGACGCGATACCAAACCCCTTGCAAAGGCGCTCCTGCAACGATTTGGGAGTCTTTCTGCCGTCTTCGCTGCCCCAGCCCAGGAATTGAGGTCGCTGGGTGTGAGTGATAAGGCACTGCTGCTTTTGCGTTTCCCCCCGGTACTCGCCGATCGTCTGGCTCTTGCAGAAGACCGGTTGCGTCCCCGTCTCGGGAGCTGGGACCAGCTTTGTACCTATCTCTCAGGGGTGATGGCGAGCGCTGTGCCTGAGCAGTTCCGGCTGCTTTATCTGGATAATCGCAACCGATTGCTGGCCGACGAACCGGTCGATGATTTTTCCACGACCGCACCAATTTTTCGCAGGGCTCTGGCGCTTCAGGCTGTTTCCTTCATCGGTGTTCAGAAAACACTGACCGCGTTCCATGCCGCGACATCGCCCCTGCGTCACTTTGCCGAGCGCCTGAGCCTGGAGGCCGGCGCGCTTGCCATGATCGTTCACGATGTTGTGGTTGTAACAGAGAAGCGTCCCCTTTTGAGTCTGAGACAGAAAGGGTTCTTCTAGGCCATTCCATGCGAGCCTTGCCCACCCATCAGAGGCGGGCAAGCGCTGCAAACTGGCTGTGCAGGGCAGGTGTCAGATCGCCGGGCGAAACGACAAGAAGATCGGCTCCTGCCTCTGTCAGCTCAGCCTCTCCGCCATAGCCCCACAACACCCCAAGAGCGCGCAGGCGATTGGCATGGGCTCCAGAAATATCGAATCGCCGGTCGCCAACCATGAGCGTACGGGTAGGAGATAGTCCCTCCTGCTGCAGAATACGGGCGATCATCTCCGGTTTCTCGCCGCCGCTATCATCATCAGCAGCGCCGTGAACACGGTCGAAGCATTCGTCAAGGCCGTGCTGACGCAGTATTTCGCGGGCGAGGGAGGCTGGTTTGGAGGTTGCTGTGAAGATCCTGACCGGCGAACGCGCGAGAGCACGCAAAAGGTCGGCCATGTGCGGGAATACAGGTGTCTGGAACCTGCCCGTTTTATCATAAAGCGCGCGGTACAGCGCTACCGCCTTTTCAACCCTGCTATCGCCATAGACACGAATGACCTCCTCCATCAGTTCGGCCAGCGGAGGGCCGACAACCCATGTGAGGTCGATTGAAAGATCAGGCTCATGGCCAAGCGCTCGCACGACTCCGTGTAGCGTGTCGATGATCCCGATACGTGAGTCGATAATTGTGCCGTCAAGGTCCAATAAGATGGAATGTTCGCTCGTATATTGGTCGAATTCTGACATACATCACTCGATTGGTCTTGGCGGAGATGCCGTTGAAAGAAGTAATCCACAAGCATAGCGACGTGGATGTGAGATCGGGTATGCGACACCTTGAAACCGCGCAGGCTGCGTTCGGCTCGATGGAACTACCTCACATGGCCTTGGCTGGCGGACAAGGGCCCGTATTGTCGGATGAGGCCTTGCTGCGTCTTTTTTGCGAAGGCGCTGGCGTTCCGATCAATGAACGCACATCTTTCTGCGAGAACATGTTGATGCGTTTCGGATCACTCGCAGCCATGTTTTCATCGGAGCGGCGCACCCTCTCAGGCATTGTTTCACTGAATCGGTCCCTCATCTGCACGTTCGCGCTTCTTCATGAGGCTGCCATACGGGTCAGCCGGGCAAGAATGGGCGAGGGAGATATCCTCTCCAATCCTCGATCAATGCTCGATTATCTGAAATCCCGCCTCGCACGCGAACCCATCGAGCAATTCCGTATTCTGTTTCTGGACGAACGGAACTGTCTCCTGGCGGATGAGGCGCAGACACGGGGTACGGTCAACCATACGCCTGTCTATCCGCGGGAGGTTGCACGACGCGCCATGGAGATCGGGGCAAAAAGCATTGTGCTCGTTCATAATCACCCAAGTGGTGATCCCACCCCATCCGAGGGTGATATTGCCATGACGCGGGACACGCAGCGTGCTGCAGCTTTGATTGAAGTGCGCATTGCCGATCACATCATCATCGGCAATGGCAGCTATTCGAGCTTCAGGGAACTCGGACTGATGAGTGAGCGCTGATCAGACTTCGTGCTCAGGCTGGCTTTTGATGCCGAGTGCCGCGTCGAAGCGTGCCGCGACGCCAAACGGACCTGGAAGCGCCCCAAGCGGAAAAAGGGCATTCACATGACCCATCTTGCGCCCTTCGCGGCACGCGTTCTTGCCGTAGAGATGCAAGGCCAGCCCGGTGCCGGCGAGAACTGTATCACACACATTCATGCCTTCCTGACCGATAAGGTTTTTCATGACTGCATCACTGTGGCGATAGGGGTCGGGAAGGGGCAGGCCTGCCACAGCGCGGATGTGCATCTCGAACTGATCGATCAGACAGGCATCCATCGTCCAGTGCCCTGAATTATGCGGGCGGGGCGCAATCTCGTTAACCAGAAGCTCACCCTTAGCCGAGACAAACATCTCGACGCCAAGAATGCCCACCAGATCGAGTATAGTCGCAATGCGGCTTGCCAGCGCCTGAGCCTGTTCGGCCAGAGCCACAGGAATACGTGCCGGTGCCAGACTGATATCGAGAATACCATCAGTGTGCTGGTTCTCTGTCACGGCAAAGCACGTAGTGGCACCACTCGCGTTGCGGGCCACCATTACGCTCAGTTCACGCTCGAAATCCACAAACCCCTCGGCAATGAGCGGGAAGGGTAGATCGCGATCAAGCGCATCGAGTGCGGCCTGATCAGCGACGCGGAACTGGCCCTTGCCGTCATAGCCAAATCGCGTGGTCTTGAGCAGGAAGGGAAATCCCAGCGTGGAAGCCGCTCTTTCGAGCGATGCGTCGTCCGGGACTGAAATCCAGGGCGCCACCGGGATAGCGCTGTCGCCGAGGAAGGTCTTTTCGAGAATACGATCCTGGCTGACGGCGAGAACAGATCCCGCAGGATGCACGGGGCAGAGCGAGGAGAGCAGGTCCAGACCAGCTGCGGAGATGTTTTCGAATTCGAAGGTGATGACATCGACGCTCTGAGCAAAGTCCCTCAGAACAGCTTCATCGTCGTAAGCCCCCACGGTCACGCGCTGTGCCGTTTCCTGCGCTGGCGGATCAGCCTCGGCGCTCAGGATATGCACGTGATAGCCCAGACGGGAGGCTGCCACCGCAGACATCCGCCCCAGCTGGCCGCCACCGATGATGCCGATTGTCGATCCCGGAGGGAGCGCTATAACCTTCATGCTTCAGGGGTGTCGGCTACAGAGGCTGTCTGCATGGCGCGCCATGTATCCAGACGTGCCCTGACACCTTCATCCTGCAGGGACAGGATAGACGCAGCAAGAAGCGCTGCATTGATGGCGCCAGCCTTGCCAATGGCGAGCGTACCAACCGGCACGCCGCCCGGCATCTGGACGATCGACAAAAGGGAGTCCATGCCCTTGAGGGCATGAGACTCTACAGGCACGCCTAAAACCGGAAGTGTGGTCCAGGCCGAAACCATGCCAGGCAAATGGGCTGCACCGCCAGCCCCAGCGATGATGACCTGAAGACCACGCCCCCGGGCGCTACGGGCGTATTCAGCCAGTCTGTCAGGGGTGCGATGGGCGGAAACAATGCGCGTTTCGAAGCTGATATCGAGCTCTGTCAGCTTATCGGCGGCAAAATTCATGGTCGACCAGTCCGACTGGCTTCCCATGATAATACCAACGCGAGGCGTCTGGGCCAGATCGGTTGTCTGGCTGTATAGATCGAGGTCTTCGCTCATTCAGGCAATATCATCCGGTATAAGGCGGTTCTCGATAAAGTTGATTTCGTCCTTCAGAAGCAGCTTGCGCTTTTTGAGGCGCTGAAGCTGCAACTGATTGAGCGGATGCTGGACGAGACGATCGATCACCGTATCGAGGTCGCGATGCTCGCTGCGCAGTTCATGCAGACGGCGGAGCATGACTTCATGATCAACGAGCATCAGGTTCTTTCCGCTTTCATTTCAGCCACTACCCGCGAAATCCTACAACAGGGTTAATGGCCGGCGCTATCCCTACTTAGTTCTCTGTGTCGTCAAACTCTGACATTTCTGCGACGACGGGCACAGAATGGCCTTCACGGGCGAGGCGCTCATTGGCGGCCTGCACCGCAGCGTTAAGATCCGTCTGGCTGCACAGGCCCAGGATCACCGGATCGCGCGGCTTGATATTGGCGCTGTTCCAATGCTGGCGGTCACGCACCTTGGCGATGGTATCCTTGGTCGTGCCCAGCAGCTTGATGATCTGGAGTTCCGAAAGCTGGGGGAACTGGCGCAGCACGAACGCAATGGTATCCGGGCGGTCATTGCGGCGCGCGATCGGGGTGTAGCGTGCGCCCTTGGCGCGACGGGCAACAGGGTTGGCCTTGGCGGAGAGTTTGAGGCGCAGATCCGGGTTGCCTTCGCAACGGGTGATCTGTTCCTGCGTCAGCTGGTTGTTCTTGACCGGGTCATAGCCATTGATGCCCGCAGCAACCTCGCCATCAGCAATGGCCTGCACCTCGAGCGGATGCATGCCGCAGAATTCGGCAATCTGCGTGAAGGTGAGGGCGGTTTTGTCGATCAGCCATACTGCGGTGGCTTTCGGCATAAGCGGCAAAGTCATCTCGGTCCATCCTGCGTGAGGAGCATCGCTCCAGCAGGCACCGATTTGAATGTCCTTACCCGGCGTACCGGGGAGATCTGCGCGGCACCTGCTGGATGCATAGCAAAGTCTGCGCTGATATGGTCTGCGAGAGCGGCAGGGGTCAAGCCCCTGCGCGCATTATTGGCAAAAAACCCGGATGCCGCACGACCTTGCCGCTACGTCATCCCTTGAGCAGGGCGACGGGCCGGGCTGGCATCAGGCCGCGTGGCTGACCGGAAGGGGGCCGGAGGCTGCTGTCATTCCGGAGGCTTTGGCGCTGTTTGAGGCTGGCATACCCTGCAAGATCGGAATACGGCGCGGCTTGAGCGCTTCGGGGGTGACTTGACGCACGGAAACGGTCAGCAATCCATTCACCAACTCTGCGCCACTGACCTCGATATGATCGGCAAGCGCAAAGCGCCGTTCGAACGCCCGGGTCGCAATACCACGGTGGAGCAACTCGCCAGCTGTTGTCTTGCGGGGGACATGGCCCTTGATGATCAGCTGGTTCTCGGCGAGGTAAACCTCGACATCCTCAGGACCAAACCCGGCCAGCGCCATGGTGACCTGATAAACATCCTCGGCTGATTTTTCTATGTTGTACGGGGGATAGCTGGCGTGGGCCGGCGCATTGGACACGGCATCATCAACCAGACGGGCGAGACGGTCAAAACCGATCGCCGAACGGAAAAGTGGTGCGAAATCGTAAGACATGAAGAACCTCCTTCAAGGCAGATCCGATACTGCGCCTCCGCATGGGCCGGCACAGAAACATGAAGCATTGTCGCAACCCCGGATGGGCATTGTGACAGGCTTGATGTGGGATCATTTCCGGGCGGGACAAGGCCCCGCCCGGGAAGGAGCGCCTGATATTACTTCTTGGCGGCGCGAGCGCCGATGCCGGCAAAACGCTTGTTGAACTTGGCCACCTGGCCTCCCGTGTCGAGCATACGCTGCACGCCGGTCCAGGCCGGGTGGGACTTCGGGTCAACGTCGAGACGCAGCGTGTCGCCAGCCTTGCCATAGCAGGACTGCGTCTTGAACTCGCTGCCATCAGTCATGATGATGGTGATCTCGTGATAATCGGGGTGAATGCCGGTCTTCATCTGTGCTGTCCTTGTTGCAATGCTCCGATGCCGACCGGAGCGGATGGCGGGGCTATAACGGAAAGAAACGGTCAGGGAAACGACAAAAACGCAGAAACTTCTGCGCCGCCATTGTTTTTTCTATCCGGCCTCAGGGTTTTATCCCACAATCTGGGGTGCTTGAGCATCTCAGACGCGGCAGATGCCCGCGTCACGAACCGAGCCTGAACACGCTTTCTACTGTCCCTTATCTAAAGGAAAAAAAGTCACGATGTCTGATCTACGTTCAAAGCTGCACACCCCCGGCTGGATCGCCGAATTCCAGAAGTTCATCATGCGTGGCAATGTCATCGACATGGCTGTCGGTATCATCGTCGGTGCAGCTTTCACGTCGATTGTCACCAGTCTCGTCAAGGATATCCTTACTCCCGGCATCGGACTGCTTACAGGTGGGATCGATTTCTCGAATATCTTCATCACGCTCAAGGGGCCGGTACTTCCCACCCTCGCCGAGGCCCAAAAGGCCGGGGCTGTCACGGTCAATGTGGGCGTATTCCTCAACGCCGTAATTCAGTTTCTGATCGTGGCCTTCGCCGTATTCTGGCTGATCAAGATTGTTTCCCGTTTCCAGCACAAGCAGGAAGCCGCGCCGGCAGCCCCGCCTGCGCCGACCAAGAGCGAGGTCCTGCTGACAGAAATCCGCGATCTGATCGCGAAGGATCCCAGATAAGCCAGTCTTTATCACCCTGTCTTGACGCGCCCGCTTGGCGGGCGCTGTTTCGTGGCGCATGATCTGTTCATGCGCCATTTTCTTTCATCCGCTATTCTGGTTTCAGCCCTGTCTCTCACCGCTTGTGCCGGGGGCGGAGGCGACCAACTGATGCAGAGCCGCTCACCGAGCGTTCTGCTCACAAGCTATGCTATTGCGAATGGCATGGCGGAGCACGGCATGATCGTGCGCATCATGCAGCACAAGGCGACGAAGACCGATATTGCACGCTTGATCGCGATCGATCACAATACGTGGCAATTGATTCGACAGGCTGCGTTCTCGCCCACGGATGCCAATTTCAGGCTCGCCGACGGTGGAATTATGCAGATTCTGGATTATGCCACCCCGGTGGCCCAGCCAGCCGTTGATGGTATAAAACCAGGGCTGGCGGCACCCTGACCGGATTCAGGCATCGGTCACCGGGCTAGGGGAGGCAAGCGCAGCCTCCCCGGAATTTTGGCCTCAGGAGGCCTTGCTGCGACGCAGGCGCTTCTCGCCCATAAGCAGAAGCAGCGGTGCCGCAATGAAGATCGATGACGATGTGCCGACTACGATGCCGAAGAGCATGACGGTGGCAAAGCCTGAGAGGCTATGGCCGCCAAAGATGGCCAGCGGCAGCGCTGCGAGAAACACCGTCATGGAAGTGCCGAGCGTCCGGTTGAGCGTCTCGTTGATGGAGAGATCGAGCAACTCACGCAGGGGCATGGTGCGATACTTGCGCAGGTTCTCACGCACGCGGTCATAGACCACCACCTTGTCATTGGTGGAATAGCCCAAAATCGTCAGGATGGCGGCCACCATCACCAGATCGAACTGGAAGCGTGTGATAGCAAGGAACCCGACCGTCTTGGTGAGGTCGAGCACCAGCGTGATCACGGCGCTGATTGCGAACTCCCATTCGAACCGGATCCAGATATAGACCAGGATCATGGCAAGGCTGAGCCCAAGGGCAAGAAGCCCGTTGCGAAACAGCTCGCTAGAGACCGAGGCGCCAACGGCGTCAGCACGCAGGACCTGCGTACCGGGCTGAGCCTCGACAACCGCGTGGCGCACGGTATCGACCAGCTTTTGCGTATCGGCTTCCTGCGTCGGGCCTGCAGGCGGTGTGTCGAGCTGGATCAGCACATCGTTTTCAGCCCCGAAGCGCTGTAGCCCCGCCGCCGAAATATTATGGACGGCAAGCGCATGACGGAGCTTGTCGAAATCTGCCGGTCCCTGGGTCTGGGCCTCCACAACGATACCGCCATGGAAATCGAGACCGAGCTTGAGGCCAGGTACGAAGAACAGAACGACCGAGAGAGCCGACAGAATGGCCGAGGTGGCAAGGCCGGCATAGCGGCCCCGCATGAACGGAATATGCTTGTCTTCACGGACGAAGCGGAAAAGAGGACGTGAGAGCATCGCTTCAGACCGGCAGTTCTGTGGGGCGTGTGAGGGCGTACCAGCGAACCATCAGCAGACGTGACAGCAGCATGGTGGTGAAGAGGGTGGTGACGATACCGACCGTAATCGTCAGGGCGAAGCCGCGAACAGGCCCTGTGCCGAACACGAACAGCATGACGTGCGCAAGAAAGGCCGTCGCATTGCTGTCGATGATGGTGGAGGAGGCACGTTCGAAACCTGTCTGCATGGCAGCAAGTGCCGTGCGTCCGCGTCCGACTTCCTCGCGGATACGCTCATTGATCAGGATGTTAGCATCGACTGCCATGCCGAGTGTCAGCAGCATACCCGCCATACCCGGCAGGGTCAGTGTGGCCTCGAACAGCGAGAGAATGGCCGTCATCAGGACCAGATTGGCCAGCAGGGCGATATTCGCATAAAGGCCAAAGCGCCCATAGAACAGCGCCATGAAGACGATCACGAAGATGAAGCCAATAGCCAGACTGATGGCACCGGCCTGGATCGAATCAGCGCCGAGCGACGGACCAATCGAGCGCTGCTCGATAACCGCGAGCGGCGCGGGCAGGGCGCCTGCGCGTAGCATCACAGCAAGATCGGTCGCTGTCTGAGCGGTGAAGTTGCCGGTGATCTGACCGTTACCCTGCGTAATGGGGGTTCGGATAACGGGGGCCTCGATCACCTTGTTGTCGAGCACAATCGCAAAGCGTCGGCCGACATTTTCGGAGGTGGTCTGTGCAAAAGCGCGAGCGCCTGCACGATTGAACGAGAAGGTGACTGCCCATTCGCCAGATTGCTGGTCAATCGATGCACCGGCATTGTTCAACGCAGCGCCATCAACAGCGACATGGTCCAGCACCGGCAACATTGCACCCGTGCTGATATCCTGCATGAGGGTGGATCCCGGCGGTGCGACGGCGCCCCCTCCGGCCGAGTTGGCCAGCAGACGGAATGTCATCTTGGCGGTGGTGCCCAGCAGACGCTTGATATGCTCAGGATCACTGATGCCGGGTAGTTCGACCACGATGCGGTCGTCACCCTGTCGCGTAATCTCGGGGTCTACTGCACCCGTGCTGTCGATACGGCGGCGAACGATCTCGATGGACTGCCCGACGGCCTCGCGCGCACGCTGACGCAACGCCGCCTCGTTCAGGGTCATTACGATGCGGTCGTGATCGAGCGCGGCGGCTACGTCGCTGCCAGCGCCAGTCAGCGAGGAGAGAGCCTCGAGGCTGGATTGCTGCTCGCTTGCATCACGCGGGAGGAAGCTGAGCGTGCGCCCAGCGGCATCCTTGCGAAAATCGCGATAGCCAAGGTTCTTTTCAATCAGGACCTGCTTGGCCTGATCCTCAAGACCCTGAAGGCGGTCATCAACGAGGCTCTGCTGATCGAGTCGAAGCAGAAGATAGGAACCGCCACGCAAATCAAGACCCAGATGGATCTGATGCCAGGGCAGCTTGGCCGCAGGCGCACGCATGAAATTGGGCAGGCAGAGCAGGAGGCCGAGGAAACAGACCCCGAGAACTCCCAGCATGGTAGGCCGACTATAGTACATCATCGAACGGAGCGGCGTCCTTCTTGTAACGACCGGAGATTTGAGGCTACCGCGAGGCGGTCAGGCTGCGGGAAGATGCAGGCAGGCGCTCTGCGTTGCAACCTCCCTGTGCCCCCTGCTACACCAAAAACATGATTTCAGACGTGCACGGACCGGGAAAAAATATGCTGAAGGTCGGAATTGTGGGGGCTGGTCATTTTGGCCGCTTCCACGCCCTCAAGGCAAAGGACTGTCCGCGTGAGCAGCTTGTCGCCCTTTATGACCCGGATCAGGCGCGGGCCCAGCTCGTGGCCAAAGAGGCCGGGTGTATGGTCGCGGAAAGCCTTGAGGCCCTGATTGCCCAGTCTGACGCGGTGATCGTGGCGGCCCCGGCGGAACAGCATTTTCCGGTCGCTTCCGCCTGCCTCAATGCGGGGCGTCACGTGCTGGTGGAAAAACCCATCGCTGCGACCCTCGATGAAGCCAGAACCCTTGCGGCACTGGCGAAGGCTAAGGGCGTGGTGCTTCAGGTGGGCCACCTTCTGCGGTACTCCTCAGAGCACAAGGCGATTTCAGAGCGTATCGGCAAGCCTCTGTATATCGAGGCGACGCGGATCGCCCCCTTCAAGCCGCGTGGCACAGATGTGTCGGTGATCCTCGATCTAATGATCCACGATCTCGATTTGGTGCTTTCACTGGTCGACTCTCCCATCGAGTCCATAGACGCGGTGGGCGTTGCGGTATCGAGCGCGCATGAGGATATCTCCAATGCGCGGGTGAGGTTCGCCAATGGATGTGTCGCCTCCATCTCGGCCAGCCGTATCTCGCTCAAGACCGAACGCCGTATGCGTGTCTTTTCGGAGGAGGGTTACCTTTCGGCCGATTTCGTTCAGCAGGAGCTGACCATGATTGGCCGAAAGCGTGGATTGCCTTTACCGGGCACGGGGGGCTTCCGGCGCGAGGCACTGCGGTGGAAAGACAATGATTGCCTTGCTGCCGAGCACGATGCTTTCGCAGCGGCATGCCTGGACGGCGCACCGATCCTTGTCGATGCGGAGGCGGGTATACGGGCGCTCGATGCGGCCATTCGCGTCAAGGCCAGCATGGATGACACGAGGGCGCGCATGGAGATGTCAGGGCTTATCGCATCAGGCGACAGCCTGTCTCCAACCGAGGCCTGAGCGGGAAGAGGGGCATTTTCCTGCTCGGTACCCCTCGAAGATTTCTGGTCCGGTGTTCAGGCGTTGGACTCGATCTCTTCTTTTTTCATTTCCAGAAGGAGCCATTCCTCCTCGGCAGAGGTAAGCGCTGCCTCGGCAGAAGTGAGCTCGTCACTTACCCGGGCGAACTTCTTTGCGTCCTTGCTGTAGAGCGACGGGTCTGAGAGTGTCTCACGCAGGGTGACGATGAGCTTCTCGAGACGATCGATTTCCGCCGGAAGTTTCTCCAGCGCCAGCTTGTCCTTATAGCTGAGCTTCTTGCTGTTGCGCTCTGATCTTGCAGTATTCTTTTCTCGCGGCTCGGCGGTTTTGCCGTCCGGATTTGCATTGCGCTCAGCCGGGGCTTCGCCACCTGTCTGGGCCAGCATATCGCTGTACCCACCGGCATACTCGATCCAGTGGCCGTCGCCCTGCGCCACAAGAACCGAGGTGGCCACGCGGTCCAGAAAATCGCGATCATGGCTCACCAGCATGACCGTACCCGGATAATCGTCCAGCATTTCCTGCAACAGATCGAGCGTCTCAAGGTCAAGATCATTCGTCGGCTCGTCGAGCACGAGCAGGTTCGATGGCTGGGCCAGTGCACAGGCAAGGGCAAGCCTGCCACGTTCACCGCCAGAGAGGACACCGACCGGCGTACGTGCCTGTTCGGGGCGGAACAGGAAGTCCTTCATATATCCGATGACATGGCGCTTCTCATCACCCACCTGCACCATGTCGCCGCTTCCCCCGGTCATGGTATCCGCAAGCGTCATGGATGGGTCGAGGCTCGCGCGTCGCTGGTCCAGCGTGACGAGCGAGGTGGAGGGACCTACCTGTATGCGTCCCGTATCGGGCTGATCCTCGCCGGTGAGGAGACGGAGAAGCGTCGTCTTGCCCATACCGTTGGCCCCGACAATCCCCAGGCGATCGCCCTTGAGCACGCGCAGATCGAGATTCTTGACCACAACCCGCTCGCCGAATGCCTTCGTCACATCCTCCGCTACGGTTGTCAGCTTTCCGGTTGTCTGGGCTTCTGACACGGTCAGCTTGAGCGACCCACGGAACTGGCTCGCAATCTCCTTGCGGCGGGAACGCAGTGAGGCCAGCTCCGCCACGCGGCGGACATTGCGCTTGCGACGGGCTGTCACGCCATAGCGCATCCAGTCCTCTTCACGGGCAATCTCGCGATCAAGCTTGTGAGCCGCAAGTTCCTCCAGCGCGAGAACTTCCTCGCGCCAGTCTTCGAAGCGAGCGAAACCCTGATCGAGGCGACGGGTGATGCCTTGCTCGAGCCAGACGACGGCCCGCGAGAGAGTTTCGAGAAGGCGGCGATCATGGCTAATCACGATCATGGCTGAGCGCATGGAGGCAAGCTCGCGCTCGAGCCATGTGATGGTCGGCAAATCGAGATGGTTGGTCGGCTCGTCGAGAAGCAGGAGATCCGGCCTTGCGGCAAGTGCACGGGCGAGGGCGCAGCGACGGGCCTCACCACCCGAGAGTGTTGCGGTGGTTTCGTCACCTGTCAGACCAAGTTCCGAAAGCATGCTGCGGGCGAGATAATCTTCCTCGGGCTGCAGATCCTGAGCAACGTAGTCGTAGCTCGTCCTGAAGGCCGAAAGGTCTGGTTCCTGCGGGAGATAAACGATCTTGACCCCGGGCTGGACGAAGCACTGGCCAGAGTCAGGCAGGATCTCGCCAGCGGCAATGCGCAGGAGCGTCGATTTGCCTGAGCCATTGCGGCCCACCAGGCAGAGCTTTTCGCCCGGGGCGACCCCGATTTCGGCACCGTCCAGCAGTGGACGACCCCCGAGAGTATAGGAGATATCGCGTAAATGAAGGATCGGTGCAGCCATGCGCCCTATGTGTCGCACCGGCTGCGTCGATGCAAGTCAGATCGCTTTGAGACCGCCCGTAACCGCCTGATAGGTCGTTATGGCCAGCGTGGTAGGCTCGAAGGGCTTGGTGATAATGAAAGATGGCTCTTCCTGCTCGCCTGTAAGCAGCCGCTCGGGATAGGCGGTCACAAAGATCACCGGTGCCTGATGGTCCTTCATAATGCGACCAACAGCGTGCATGCCGTCGCCGCCGCCACCGAGATTGATGTCGGCCAGGATAAGTCCGGGGCGTGTTTCCTTGGCCAGCCGCACGGCATCGGCCTCGGTGTAGGCGACACCCGCAATGCGATGGCCGCATTGCTGTACCACGTCCTGGATGTCCATCGCGATGATGGGCTCGTCCTCGATGATCAGCACGCTTGTCTCGGCAACTGAACGCAGACCCTCATTCGCCTTGGCAATGTCTCCGAGGATATCGGCTTCGGTTCGCCCAAGGATCATGGCAACGGCGCTGAGTGGAACTTCCTCAAGCGAGGTGAGAAGCAGGACGAAGCGCTGCGTCAGGGTGAGGGATGACGGAGGGTGAGCACTGTCGTTGGCAGCCTGAAAACAGTCGATGATCGACTTGTAAAGACGGAAGCGAACACTGATCTCATGTCCACCCTTGCGCGTAGCCATGTCGCGTATGGCAAGGGCCACAAGCTGATCACCCTGCTTCTGTGTTCCTTCAAGAGCTCTTGCAAAACGTCGCGCAAAGGGCAAGGCTTGCATGAGGTCTTGGCGCTCTGCATCGACCATTGAGAAACGAAGCTCCAGAAATTTTCCGCCAACACAACGCGGTTCGTCGCGTTACGATGGCACTTTTTCGGCGCTGAGCAAAGAGGAATGCAGTCATGCGCTACCGGGAGATCACAGGCTGAGCACCGACAAGCCAGACAATCCGCGAGAGGCGGGAGCGAAGGCTGACCCCGTCCGGCGGGGAATTGCCACGCACCTCATCGATCTGCGCGGTTTTGCACGCTACCTCACCAGAGACGCCTCCGCAGCCGATGACCTCGTGCAGGACACGGTTTTGCGTGCGCTGGCCGCGCGTGACAGCTTCGTTCCAGGGACCAATCTCAAGGCTTGGCTATTCACCATCCTGAGGAATGTTTTTTTCGAGCAGCGCCGTCGCAAGGTGAAAGAAACAGAGATTCTCGGCGAGATATCACGAGGTAGTGAGGAAGGGTTCGATGAGCGCGATCGATACAAGGATGGCGTCATGGATCTTTCGCAGCTTTTATGGCGTCTGCCTGAGCTTCTACGTGAGGCGCTGATTCTCGTCGGCGCTCAGGAGATGAGTTACGAGGAGGCCGCTGCGATCTGTGATTGTCCAGTCGGCACAATGAAAGCGCGTGTGTCGAGAGCACGGGCCCAGCTTGCCGAGATCGCCTCACCATCTGCGGATCCCGCATAGATAGACTATGGAGAGCAGTAAGCGCTCTGCCTGACCGTTACAAACTGCCGTTGAGACGAGGCATTTCAGGCCTCTGACAAAATTTTTCAGTTTTTTGTCATTGCATGCAACCTCTTCTCTCGCCCGTTCATTGGTCCGATGAAAAGCACCGAGCGAAGAAGGATTTTCGCATGACCAGCTTCCATGACCAGGTTATCCAGATTCTCCCCAAACTGCGCGTTCAGGCTCTGTCCCTGACACGCAACCGTTCCGCCGCCGAGGATCTGGTTCAGGACGCGGTATGCAATGCCCTGGCTGCTCAGGACAGCTTCATCCCCGGCACGAATTTCTCAGCCTGGATGCACCGCATCCTGCGCAACCGCTTCATTTCGGATCTGCGCAAGCGTCGCGAGACGACAGATATCGAGGATGTGCCCGCATCGTCTTTTGCTAGCAACGCGACGCACGAGGACAGTCTGGCACTGAAAGACCTGTCAATGGCGCTGTCTCGCCTCCCTGCTGATCAGCGAGAGGCGCTCGTGATGGTGGTCGTGCAGGGCATGAGCTACGAGGCCCTCGCGGAAGCAACGGGCTGCGCTGTTGGGACGGCCAAGAGCCGCGTGTTCCGCGCACGCCGCCAGCTCGAGGCTTGGATGACTGGCGATCTGCCGGCCAACGATAAGCTTCGCGTCAAGGTCGCAGCGCTCCGCGCAACACTTGATGATCGTCGGCGCAAGGGTCTCAAGTCTGATGATCTGTTCACATTTTGATTACTGCTCTTGATGATATTTTAGCCTGACGCTGCGACATATTTGCTGGGTTCAAAAGGGGAGTGAGGTATCTCACTCCCCTTTGGCGCGATTGGGTCTTTTCTTTTATTCAAAATGAGATGATTAAATTTCGTTAGTGCAACTCGTCCTGCGGCGCATTGTTAAGATCGCATGGGTTGATTCTTTTCGTTGAGGTGAGGACATGACTGGGGGAAAGGACGGCATGCCGGAGAAGCCCCGCCAGGCAGGCTCAGCGAACGACACCGAAAATCCTTTCGACCTCTGGTTGAAACGTGGACTACACCAGCTTTTTGACGACGTGGCCAGCGAACCGATTCCTGAGGAGCTGCTGCGTCTGATTGAGGAAGATCGTGACGAGCGGGAGCCCTGATCTCATGGCAGGGCTTCAACGGTCCGTAATCAACTTATCAAGGCCTGCGGATTGAAGGTCCTATCGGTACTCACTGCGGGCGGCCTCAGATCCAGGACAAGCCTGCTGGACACTGTAGGTTCACGGGTGATGGCCCTCATCATCTGCACCTCGGTACCCTTGGCGAGTGTGGCAGGGGTTCTTGCATGGCACGCCTATCTCACGACGTCTGATAACAGCTTTGAGCGCACCCGATCGGACGCGTTGAGCGCTCGGCACGAAATCGCTTCCGATCTGGGTCGTGCGCAAGGGGCACTGGAAACACTCGCGCAGATAACCTTGCACGAGGAGATCGCACCCAGAGCCTTCCAGTTGGTGCAGTCGATAAGTCAGCAGCATTACTGCCTGCTTGAGTTGATCGACCGGGACGGCAAAGCGGTCGCAAGCAGTCGCGGTAGCGAGAAAGACGGAAACCCCTGCCAGGCAAATCTGCGTGCTCTCGCTGAGGCTGAGCATCAGGCGGCTTTGGTGGAGGGTACCGGTTCCGACGATCATCCCGATGCACAAATTATCGTGGCGGGAACCTCTCTGCTCGTACGGTCAGCCATCACCCTAAACTATGTCAATCGCGCGGGCACACTCGTGCCTGGACAGCTTATCGCCTTTCGGCCACTGGTGAATCAGGAACTCGTGGCTAACGACCAGTACATGCACAAGCCTCGCGACGCAGACGCGGGTGCGACCGATCTCTGGTTATTCACCGGGAGTACGTCGCCAATTGCCCTGACGGCGAAGCAGCACGTGGGAGAGCCGTGGACGAAGGAGGTGAAAGACCGCCTGCTCGCCGATTTGAAGGTTGGCAGGAAGGCTGACCACTTTGAATCTGATGACGTCTACTACACTTTGATCCCAGGATACGGGCCAACAAGTATCGTGGCGATATCGGTTCGTAGCGCAGATGAAACACGTGCGCTCCAGCTCTTTCTGGCGCGTGTGATGCTTATCGTCCTTATTCTGGTTGTCGAGCTTTTGCTGGTGGCGCTCGCCGCGCAACGTTATCTTGTAGAGCCCCTTGAAAAACTGGCATCGAGTGTCTCGGAGTGGCGTCGTCATGGCCTTTTCCAGCCAGACCTCCCGAAGTCCCTTCCGCTTGAGATACGCCAGATGGAACGTGCTTTCAGCCGTGCAACAAAGCGGCTTGACCGGCACGAGGCCCGATTGCAGCGAGCGACGAAGCAACAGGATCTGCTCATTCGTGAGATCCACCACAGGGTCAAAAACAATCTGCAGATCGTAGCGTCTTTGCTCAATCTTCAGGCAAACCGCATCAAGCTTCCAGAGGCGAAAGAGGAATTCCATCTTGTGAGAGATCGGGTGCGATCTTTGGCGACGCTCCATCGTTATCTTTATCCTGAAGGTGGGCTGAGTACACTCGACATTCGCGCATTTCTCGAGGAACTGGCGAGCCAGATCTTCACTGCCAATAATCACGCCAACAAGGGGCGCATCAGCCTCTCGCTCGATGTGCATAACCTGCCAATCACGCCTGACCAGGCAGTGCCGCTCTCTCTCATTGTTACTGAAATTGTGACCAATGCATTGCGATACGCCTTTCCGGAGGGAAGGACGGGCGCCGTACGCATCCAGCTCAACCGCGTTGAAGACACCGCGCTACTTTTGATCGAAGACAACGGCGTGGGACTTGCTTTCCCCTCTGAGGGCGAAAAGCGTGAAGGCATTGGTCTGCAGCTTGTACGAGGTTTTGCCCGACAGCTTGGCGCGACACTCGATATCATTTCCGAGCAAGGAACGGTGTACCGGCTCGTATTCCCAATACATCTTCCGCGCCGTAACCTTGCCTGAAGCACAACAAATGCGTCTCTGCAGATTACCACTCCATCGCATATTGTCAGCTCGATAAGGCCCGATAAGGGTTGAGAGGCTGCGGTATTTGCGGTCAAGCGTCGTCACAAGCGCTGGGGCGCTTAAAGATCCAGACCTGCAACGTGCTGATGGCGCGAGCTGTGTAACAGACACGAGGCGTCGTCGACTCCTAAAATCCTTGTCTCGTGCAGACGCAGTTAGTCTGTTGAATGGTAGGAATTTCGCAATACCAGTCGGTGTACCATTGGCCAGTGCCCTGCGGTACCCACGAGCGAAAACGAATCTCTGACGGCTCTGGTGGTGCATAATTAACGGTATTTCCCGAGCAAGATTCCGAATAACGACCTTAATGTTAAGATTACCTGTCAACTCGCTCAAAATCGACCGCGTTCAACTCAACTATTGACGTATTGCGTCCGAAAATAGCAAGGTGTTGTTGTGCTTCGTTATAACAATGTTGAAAATGTCGAGAGATCGTTAATGTTTCGTTCCATGGTCAGGCGTCAGTTTTGCCGTGACTCCCTCGTCCTATCTGCTGGTTTCTCGGCGACGGGAAAAGCTTTCGCGCAGACACAGGGGCTGGGGGATCCCGACTGGGAACTATACAAGAAGCGTTTTCTGCGTCCTGAGGGTCGTATCGTTGATACGGGTAATCACGATGTTTCCCACTCAGAAGGGCAGGGCTACGGCCTGCTATTTGCCTCGACGTTCAACGATCAGATTGCTTTTGATAAAATCTGGAACTGGACAAGGGAAAACCTGAAGCACAAAGACGGCAATCTACATAGTTGGCGTTGGACTCCGACCGCTCCGCATGTGACTGACACGAACAATGCCACTGATGGCGACCTCATGATTGTATGGGCGCTGCGACGCGCAGCGATTTTGTGGCGGTCCGAAAGCTATCTCGATCAGGCAAAAGCGATCGTGCGCGATCTCGCACAGAAATGCGTACGCAAGGTGGGGAGCAGAGTTGTCCTGATGCCCGGCATGAAGGGGTTTGACCGTCCCAAATCCACGATCGTCAATCTATCTTACTACCTCATGCCTGCACTCGATCGTGCCGCACTTCTCGATCCCGACGGTCCCTGGAAAACCGTGATCGAACACGGTCAGCAATTGCTCCAGGCCAGTCGCTTTGGACTGTGGGGGCTTCCACCTGACTGGCTTGCCATCGACCGGAAGTCAGAGCGTCTTGTTCCTGCTTCGAACTATCCTCCACGCTTTTCCTATGATGCGATACGCATCCCGCTCTATATGAAGTGGGGCAAGCGCATGCCTGCTTCCCTGACCCAATCGCTCTACGCCGTAAGCCAGAATTATTCCATGACTGCGTTGCCAGCCTGGATAGACCTGATGACCGGAGAGCGTTCGCCCTACAATGCCCCCCCGGGGTTCAGGGCGGTTTATCTTGTCGCCCTCAATGGGGCGGACGCTTTGCCTGACCTCCCTGAACTGAAGGAAAGTGATGACTACTACTCATCATCGCTCACACTGCTTTCAAGAATCGCATCTATGGAGCTGGTTTGATGCCTGATACTTTCAAGATACTCCAGGAATCATTTTCTGATCCGGTGACGATTACTGGAGACGGAGAATTCCACGACTTCAATGCATTGTCGCGTATCCCTGCGGCAGAGCCTGCCCCCGAAGCCGTGGCGCCCAGATCCTCTACCCCTGAACAGTCCGCACCTACGTACAGAAAGACGGAAGAGGTACCTGTTTCGTCATTTTCCTCACCTGCTCAATCGGCCACGCCATCGGATGAGGTAGTCCAGACCGCTCGTGACCATGCGAGATCAACGGCAAATTCAGCAACCTCGATACCACCTGGAGACGTTCGTTCTTTGGCCCCACAACCATCCAGAGGCGAGACGGGGGTGGCTGATGCTGGATGGCGCGAACTTCCTCTGTCCGATCTGTTTGGTCGTCTTCGATCCCGCGCATCAGTGGGGAGTGAAACAGCAAAGCGGCTACACGGAATGTTCCGGCGCTGATACGGTTTTCCTGCGGGTTTTAGGAAGTAATAAAGAAGTATGACCCTTATCTGTGTAGCCTCTCCAAAGGGTGGTGTTGGAAAAACCATGGTAACTGCGCATCTGGCCGACGAAATTCGTCGTGCCGGGATGTCGCAAGTTGTGGCGATAGATCTCGACCCTCAGAATGCCCTCAGGTTGCATTTCGGAGTTCCCATGTCCCATCGTTTCGGCCTGTCAAGTTGCATTGCGACGGGGCGTAGTTGGGGGGAGGCGAGATTACTGACGTCGAATGATATCCAGCTATACCCTTTCGGTTCACAGCCCCTCCAGGCACAGGCAAACTTCGAGCATGCAATAAGGCTGCGGCCTGATCTTATCGCTGCCGAAATCGAGCAACTGAGCGAGAGGGAGGATACAGTCGTTATCGTCGATACGTCTCCAGGTTATTCTACGGCATTTGCATCGATACTGCCACTCGCGGACATGGTTGTATCTGTGATGACGGCGGAGGCATCCTGCATCTCCCTACTACCGGATATCCACTCTGCGAGTTGCTACGGAATTCCCCCCGCCGATAACGCGCATTTCGTTCACAGGGTTGTCGTTAACCGCTTCGATCCGCTCAATCGCGTCGGCTCCATGGCCATGCCGCAGATTATTCGTCGTCTTGGTCCAATGCATCTCGGAACGATTTGCCGCGACGAACATGTGGGCGAGGCGTTTGCGAGCCAGCGACTTATACAGCACTACGCCCCGTACTCCCGTGCGGCTGCAGATCTCGAGTTGATCGGCACGAGACTGCTCCAGACAATCAACAGCCTGCATTGAGGCAAAAGCGCAGATGAAAAACATCAGGCGCTTTGTCGCCCTAATGGAATCGTGGATCGATGATGCGGATCATTCTGCTGGCCGAACATTGGTTCGGACGAGCCTGGTCGTATTCGCCATTCTATGCATGGTGATAGCCGCCTTCGTGCATCTCAATCTTGCCGGGCAGACGCTTGTCTGTGTGTTTGGTATCGCGCTCTTCATGCTCGTCAACCGGCATCCTGGCCCGCGCGCTACCCTCGTGCTCAAGGGTCTCTCGATCATCGTTTCACTGCGCTATCTTAGCTGGCGGCTTACTGAAACACTCAATTTCAGCACATGGACACAATCCGTGCTCGGCACTGTTCTGGTGATTGCCGAGATCTATGCTTTCGTCATGCTCATCCTGAGCTATTTCCAGACGCTTCATCCCCTTGAGCGCAAAGTTACGCCCATGCCAGCGGATGTTTCGGCCTGGCCTAGCGTCGATATTTATATTCCGACATATAACGAAGAACTGCGCATTGTCAGGCAGACAGTCCTCGCGGCGATGGGGATTGACTGGCCGGATGATAGAATCAACGTATACCTTCTTGACGACGGGCATCGCGAAGAGTTCAGGGAATTCGCTGAATCCTGCGGCGCAGGTTATATAGCCCGTTCCGAACACAATCACGCCAAGGCCGGCAATCTGAATCACGCAATGCAACTCACGAAAGGTGAGTTGATTGCAATTTTTGACTGCGATCATATCGCAAGCAGAACATTCCTTCAGGAGACAGTCGCGCCGTTTCTCCTCAAGCCCCATCTTGCTCTTATCCAGACCCCCCATCATTTCTACTCACCCGATCCGTTTCAGCGCAATTTCTCACATGGGGCGATTGTTCCCCCCGAGGGAAATCTCTTCTACGGTCTTATTCAGGATGGTAACGATTTCTGGAATGCAACCTTCTTTTGCGGCTCCTGCGCCGTAATTCGACGCGCTGCCCTAGAGGAAATCGGTGGCGTGGCTGTCGAGACGGTGACAGAGGACATGCACACAGCGCTCAAATTGCAGCGCCGTGGCTGGTCAACAGCTTATCTGGCGAAGCCCCTTGCTGCGGGCCTTTCGACCGAACGTCTGATTTTGCATGTGGGCCAACGCATGCGCTGGGCTCGCGGCATGCTGCAAATCCTTCGGCTTGATAACCCCCTTACGGGTCCCGGCCTGACTTTTGCTCAACGCCTTTGTTATTTCGCTGCTATCGCGAGCTTTCTTTTCGCCATACCACGCCTCATCTTTCTGACGTCGCCAATGGCATATCTGCTGTTCAACCAGACCCTGATTGATGCCTCACCGTTTGCCATTGCTGTGTATGCCGTTCCTCATCTTGTTCATAGCGTCCTGACATCGGCCCGCACCAATCGAAACTGGCGCTACTCGCTCTGGAGTGAGGTGTATGAGACGACGCTCGCCCCTTTTCTCGCGCGAGTGAGCATCATGACACTCATCTTCCCACGCCGCGGCAAATTCAACGTTACAGAAAAAGGGGGATTACTCGATCGTTCGTATCTGGACTGGAGCGCGATCTATCCGAATGTCTATCTTGCAATCGCGCTTTTCGTCGCATTTGGCGTCGGGGTGTATCGACTTGCACATACGCACAACGATACGATCGTCACAAACGCTCTACTGATGAACATTCTCTGGATTGCTGTCAGTATTGTCATTGTGCTGGCGGCTATTTCGATTGGTCGGGAGTCTATGCAGATTCGCCGCAGCCACCGCGTTGATATGATTGCACCTGTGACGGTGTGTACTGCGGATGGGCGTATGTTCCAGTATACGAGCGAAAACATGTCCAACGGCGGTGCCATGCTTCACGGCCATGCGCCAGTAGACGCATTGCCCGACGGTAGTCCGATCACCCTGATCGCAGCGGATCGGTCAGAAACCTACGCACTTCCCGCGAAAGTCATTCGCGCCACGTCACAAGGCACGCTCGCTATCAGCTGGGCCACGACAACCATTTTACAGGAGGCCCAGATCGTGCGCATCATCTTCGGTCGGCGAGACGCATGGACCAGTTGGGCTGACTACAAACCTGACAGTCTGCCACGTTCTATCCTGTTGCTGCTGCGGAGCATTGTGGATCTCTTCAAGCCTGCGACCTTCCGCAAAAAGAGAGCATCCGTCGCTCTCAAGCCGCGCATTGCACAATCCGTTCCTCAAAAAACGGCTGTCGTTGTGCGCCCCAAGGCCGGTCTGATAAAAGGGATCGTTCTGTGTGCAAGCGTCGGGATGGCTCTGGCTATTCAGGATGCAAGAGCGCAGCAGGGTCCTTCGGATCTTCCGATGCCAGCCGGCGCGGGCAGCCTGCCCGGATCCGTGCAAACACCGTCAGCATCGTCCCAAGCGATCGCTCCATCGGGTGTGCCCTCGCAAAACATCGCGCCCGTGGTTCATCCGCAAGCTTCACCGGAACTACAGCCCGCGACACCCGCTGCGGGCAATTCGTCACTGGAGTTGGGAGAAGGCGTTCGCCCGCAAATGGGAGACAATATGCTAGTCCCAGGTCGGGACGAACTGGAAAATGCCAGAACGACGTCATGGAGTTTCAGTCAGCTGGGCAGTGCTGATACACTTATCATGACCCCCTGGATTCCGATCCAGGGCCTGGATTTTGGCATCCCTTCTTCCGATGTCGTCACTGCCGCGACACTTACCCTTCATGGCTCGATGTCGCCTGACATGCTACCTGCCGGGAGTGGCGTGACTATTTTCCTTAATGATCAGTTCATCGGAGTTATTCATCCTGATAAGGCCAAGCCTCAGTTCGACGGGCTTTCCTTCACGATAAATCCGCTCTTTTTCAGGGAGCACAATGTCCTGACCTTCCACTTCGCCGGGCAATACACACTCAGCTGTGGAGACCAGACCAGCGCGATGCTCTGGGCGAAAGTGCTGGGACAGTCCAGCCTCTCCATCACCTCGGCCCCCTTGCCGCCGTCGCGCGATCTGGCGGCGCTACCGGCGCCCTTTTTCAATGATGCTGTTCTGACGCCTGCGCGGATCCCTTTTGTGATCGCCCGGCAGAGCTCAACTCATACCCTGGAGGCGTCGGCCACGCTCGCTTCATGGTTCGGCGCCCTGAGCGACTATCGTGGAGCTTCTTTCCCCGTGCTTTCGCAATTACCTCCAACAGGTGGGGCGGTCGTTGTCGGCCCGGCATCGGAGCTCGGCCAGATCCTTGCAGGCCAGCCCCCCGTGTCAGGACCCACCGTTCTTGAGACGGTCAACGCCAATGATCCTTTTGGGGCAATCCTTGTCATAACGGGGCGTACAGACGATGAGGTGCTCGCCGCGGCTCGTTCCGTGGCGTTCTCCAGCAAGGGCTTTCCCCACCAATCTCGCATAAATGCGCCAACCGTCAGCATCGAGCCGCGCCGGCCATATGATGCCCCGGGGTTTGTCTCCCGCAGTCAGCCCATACGTATCGGCGATCTGGTCTCGCTATCGACATTGCAGGGTTACGGGTACGTGCCGGGTACCATTTCTGTACCTTTCCGCACAACCCCGGACATCTATACGTGGCGCTCTCATCCACTGAGCATGCATTTTACGGTGCGCGGTCCGCTGGGTACCGAGATCGACCGCCAGCGCTCTCATGTAGATGTCAGCGTCAATGGTATCTATCTGAAAAGCGTCTCGCTCGCGCCGCCCTCGGAACTGCCGAACTGGCTTCGTCGCCTGTGGCCCGATGCTTCCCGTGCACAATCCGCCCACGTCTCAATCCCGCCTTGGGCGATTTATGGCGCCAATACGCTCGGCTTCTATCTTGAGAGCCGTCCCGTTGGCAGGCGCGATTGCAGCGGTATGACGCAAGACCTGCGTATGAGCATCGATCCTGACTCCACCATCGATCTCACACGCGCCTATCATTACACCCAGCTTCCCAATCTTGCCTATTTCGCTAATTCCGGCTTTCCCTTTACCCGGATGGCTGATCTCTCCGACACGGCAATCGTCGTGCCCGCCAATCACTCGGAAGGTGTTGAGTCTGCCTTTCTCGATCTGGTCGGGATGATCGGCGCGTCTACCCGTTTCCCGGTGTCAGGACTGACAGTTCTTCATGCTGATGCCGTATCGGAGACTGAGACCCGGAACCTGATCGTGATGGACACGTCCCTCACATCGCCATCTGTCGAGCGCTTTCTCCGCGGAACGCCGTACAGCTTTTCGGGCACAACACTGAATTACACCCGGTCCGGCATTCTGCAACCCTTCCGCCTCCTTGCGCGATCGATGAATGGTAGTGATGACGGAGGGCAGGCGAGCACATTGCAAGCCCTCGGGGCTACGACTTCGCTCGGTGACGGGGGAGCTCTGATCGAACGTCACTCCCCATTCTCGTCAAATGCCACAATGCTTCTGATGCTCAGTGAAAACCCACAGGGGCTGGAGCGCCTCATACAGGCGATGCGCAACCCCAAGACCCAGCCCATGATTCAGGGTGACCTGACGCTGATCAACGGGACGCATATCCTGGCTACGCGAAACCTGTCGACTTATCCGATCGGTTCAGTACCATTCTGGTTCTGGCCCGATCTCTATCTCGGTGATCACCCGTTTCGGGTTATCCTGCTCGCCGTTGTCGGCGTGGGCCTAGGCGTTCTGATCCTGTTCCGGGTTCTAACCAATCATGCACGACGTCGCGCCAGGGAATTGCATCGTGATCGCTGAACGCACAATGTTTTGCAGGCTCGCACTTCGAGCCATGCTTCTCGCCAGTATTGCCTCCGGCCAGGCTTTCGCTGATGGAGTGCCGACAACAAATTCATTGTCTCTGGATACCAGCAAGATCCTCCCGGGAGTGGTGAAACGGGCTCGATACTGGTTCGAGCATGGTCGTATGGACGATGCTCGCATCGCGCTTAATCAGGCTAAGCAGCTGGCCCCCTCCGACCCGGACGTTCTCGTGCTGGAGGGCCAAATGAGCCTTCAGCAAGGCGATATTGCTGCGGCACATCGGATTCTAAAGCAGATACGCGATCACAGTAACGATCCGGATGCGGGGCGATTGCTTGATATGGATCTTCAGGCGCGTTCTGCGCCTGGGGCTGATATCCAGAATGCCAGAGCCCTCGCGCAGCGCGGTGCGACAACGCAGGCGGCTGCGGCCTATCTGAAGGCCTTTCCAGACCGTCCCCCATCGCTTTACGCGCTCGAGTACTATCGTACTCTTGCAGGTGTGCCTGCGGAACGTGAAAAGGCGCAGCATGGTCTGGCAAAACTCGTTGCTGGGGCCCCAAACAACATCGAGTATCAGATTGCCTATGCCCAGTCTCTCGTCTGGGACGAGAAGAACCGTGTAATCGGTATCCAGCGTCTGGAAGCTCTGGCGAAAATGTCAGGCCTTACAGAAGCACAGCGCCAGCAGATAAACTCCACAGCGAGACAATCTGTTCTCTGGCTACCCGCCACAGCCTCGTCAGATTCAGTAATAAGCTCCTACCTGGCTTCACATCCTGAAGACAAGGACATTCAGGCCCTGCGCGGACGAGCGCTGGGCCAGACACTCAAACCATTCGAAATCGAACGTCAGAAAGGCTGGGATGCCCTCCGGGCCGATAATCTGCAGGCTGCCGTCGTCTCATTCCGGCAGGCACTGACGACAGCGCCTAATGACCCTGATACCCTGGGCGGGCTTGGCGTTACATTGCTGCGTCAGCATCGCGACGCAGAAGCCAAGACTTATCTGGATCGTGCCATGGAGGCAGATCCGTCATCCGCAGCACGCTGGAAAGCTGCCGAGAGCGGTGCCGTGCTCAACGATTCCTACGCCAAAGCGAACTTCCTTTTCAATCATGGACGATATGAAGAGACGCTTGCGCTGATCAATCCCATGATCAGACAGTCGCCGGGACAATCGTGGCTCCGTGCTATGCGCGCTGACATCCTGGAGCGAACGGGCCGACGTGACGAGGCTATTGCCGCCTATGAATCTCTCATCGCGGCAGAACCGCGCAATGCCTCGTATCGTGAACGACTAGTGCGCGCACTGATCGAGGATCATCGTTATGACGAGGCCAGTTCAGCACTTGCCCAAAGTCCGATCGCGAACCCGCAGCTCAAGGCCCTGATCTATGATCGTCAGGCGGACCTGGCTTCAACGCAAACAGATCGGCTCGCGATCTTCCAGCGTGCTGATCAGGAGAACGCGCTGTCTCCGTGGTCACGGCTGCATTACGCGCAGGCCTTGCTCGCCGAGAACCGTCGCGCCGATGCTGAGCAGGTCATGGCACCGCTGACGCAAGGTAAAGAACCGGGCGATCCTGCTGCCCTTCAGGCTGCCCTGTTTTATGCCGCGCAGACGGGGGATGAGAGTGATATCGCCAGATTGCGGGCGCAGGTCCCGGAGCGGTCGATGACTGCCGATCTGCGCCGGGTGCTCCGACAGGCCGATTTGCGAGCACAGGTGTCAAACGCGCCAACCGACCCTGACTCGGCACGTTTCTATTTCGCCCATCTGCTTGATCAGGGTGACCCTGATGGCAGTCTCGCCCAGCTTGTCGCGACAACGCTCTATGATCGCGGCGACCGTTCTGGCGCATCGCAAATTCTTGATCTGCAACTCGCTCGTGATGGCGGACGTCTCACCTCTGCCCAGAAGCTCGCCTATGCAGGTGCCTATCTGCATATGCACGATCTTGAGCGGGCGAGGCGGCTATCAGCATCGTTGAAAAGCGCATCGCTCGACGCCACGCAGTCGGCGCAGCTCGCCCAGATCGATACAGGTCTGGCGGTGGCGACGTCGGATCATCTCAACGATCAGGGCAAGCGTGCCCAGGCCTACGAGGCGCTCGCGCCTGCACTGGACAGGCAGAACCCGCCGGTTGCAGCGAATCTCGCCCTTGCTCGCCTCTACAGTTCGGGTGGGCAATACGCGCAGGCCTATCAGATCACCCTGCAAGCAGTACAGCATGATCCCAGTGATCTTGATGCGCGGCTGGCTCTGGTCCAGACCTGTATTTCGATGCACCGCTATGCCGAGGCGAGCGGCTACGTTCAGCAGATGAATGCGATAGCTCCCTCAGACCCGAGGAGCTGGTACGCTGCAGCGCAGCTTGACCGCGCCCGAGGCAATATCCGTGCAGCCGTACGAGAGCTCGCACAAGCCCGTCTGCTGCGGGTCGAGCAGATCGCACCGAGTCATGAATCCTATATGAGACGGGCCAATCCCTTCGCCAGCGAGGATGTTGCGGTGCAGGAGCGCCAGACGGATCCGTTGATCCGTCAGATGGATGCCGACCTGACGCAGATCAGTGACAGCATGGCCGCTTCAGTCACCATCTCGCCCGGTATCGACAGCCGTTCGGGATCGGGCTTGAACGGGCTTGGCAATGTGACGACCGATGTTGCCGGATCGTTACCTGTCGGGGGGGGGCATATCCGGCTCGCCGCAACACCTACTTTCCTGAACAGCCGGTCCTACCGCAGCGGCGATGTGAACGGGCCACGCAATATCGGGTATAATCCACTCAACACAGTGGTAGGTGGCCCGCTCAACCAGAGCAGCTCGCTGAACGCGACAGGCGTCGCACTATCGGCGCGATATGACTGGCGGTGGTTAACGCTTGATGCCGGGACATCGCCGCTCGGTTTTGCAGTGACGAATGTGCTCGGTGGAGTCAGTATAGCGCCACAGCTTGCCAGAAACACAATTCTGACGGTTGGGGTTGAACGACGTGCAGTGCAGGACTCACTCATTTCCTACGCTGGCTTGCGTGATGCCTCAGGCGCGACATGGGGTGGCGTCGTGCGTAACCGGCTGTATGCCCAGCTCGCCTATGGTGACGAAAATGCCTCCCTCTACATGCGCGGCGGTGGGTCGTACCTGACAGGGCGAAACACCCGCAGCAATACGGGCTATGAAGCCGGGGCTGGCGGACAGATCAAGGTCTGGGGGCAGGAACGGCCTGATCTTCAGCAAAACCTGCACGTTGGCATGGATCTCACCTGGTTTGGCTACGATCGTAACGAGTATCAATTTACATTTGGTAATGGTGGATACTTCTCACCGCAGAACTTCCTTGCTTTTACATTTCCTGTTACTTACGCTGGCACTTACAAGCAGATCGATTGGCGCCTGATAGGTCGTGCAGGATACCAGACCTATCACTCGTCGCGCTCTCAAACCTTCCCAGCCAGCGCGGACACGCAGGCTCTGCTTGCTAATGTTGCACCGTTATATGCCTATCAGGATGGAAATTCTGCCAATGGCCTGACAGGTGGAATTTACGGTGCCATCGATTATCGCGTGACTCCCAATCTGAAGCTCAGCCTCAACGCGGATTACCAGAAGGCCGGGCCATGGAATGAGGTGCGCGCCTTTGTTGCTGCAAAATATAGCTTTTTGGGGACGAAATGATTTCGCCTGATTTCTCACTTTTTATCCATTCTCTCGCAACCGAACTCGAACTTCAGGCCGGGGCGGAGGAGAGTGATGCACTTCTTTTCAGCATCGGCAAACGTGTGGCCGCGCGTCTACCCCTGCCACATTGCCATACCACAGCGTCCTTCGAGCTCGAATGCAACGCCATACTGGCGCTCATAGGCTGGGGGCGGATCGCACTTGAGTACGATCCGCAAAAAAATATCCTGCATTTATATATCAACGATCATCCACAGGTTGGGGCACTGGGGAAACCTGCCGGGACCTGGTTTGCCAGCTTCTACGCTGGAGCGCTCACCGCCTGGTTTGCTCAAACGGGCGAGACGGTGACGCTCCGCCATGTAACTGCGGCGAGTGGAAATGGGCTGGCATTCGCGGTTGATGCCCGCGACTAGGCCTTCAGGGTCGGCCCGCGATGATGTGATTGATGCATCTGTATTAAGACGCATCGATCTACAGCCCCTGTGCGTTTGGATATCGTGACGCGCCCCGACTGTATCAGGCGCGACCCGTGTTATCGACCCTCGCCAGAAGGAGACCATTCATGCGCGACACTCAAAAGGACAACGCCTTGCAAACAGAGATTCGATTGCTTGTCGAGGAGATCCAGAGTGACGCCGAGAAGCTGAATATCGTCGCCGATCGCTCCGCTATCAACGATGATCTCAAGCATGCGATCGCCAGTCTCGCCGATAAGATCAATGGATTACATTCCCTGATCAGGTGAGCACAGATATTCCCGCTTCGAGTTCACAGGTTCGATGTGAGGGAATGAACATAAGCCTCCTCGTTGGTGATGCCGTCACCCGGCGCATTGAAGAAGGCACCCGAAGAGAGTCCGCTGATGTTCAGCCTGGAGCGACACCTTCGGCCAGATCCTCCCCAACACAAATCCGGCCGCTCGAACTCACGAAGCTGCAGGGTTGGCATCTTCTGTGGGATATTCAGTAGCCGCTCTCGGATTGCATCGAAGCGCAACATGCGCTGAAGCAAGCGAGAGAGGATGACACCTTTCCATTTGCCGTCGATCAGCTGAAGCCCGGCCTTGAGGGCGCAGCGGAGGCTAAAATCAAGTGTCCGATGACAGATATGTGGTAGAACGGTATCTTGCTGGATACTACGGGCGCTGAATGTGCGTTCCGGCCGTGTCGGGGACCCGTAATAATTACGGGACAACCCGGCTTGAGGACGCGCATCGTCTCCCTGCTGCGCGAACGCCGTTCGCGCGCGCTAATGTATCCAGCGTTGCTCGGATATGATCGCTGCCGGTGCAGCGCTGTCATTCATCAGAAGCAAGGCCTGACGGTAAGAGGCACCACCGTGTTCATCAGTCACGATGACGGTCGCGACGAAACTGGAAGCGTGCCTTTGGCTCCTGCTCGAAGCAGGCAGGGCAGGGAGGTTTGCGCGGGCCAGCGCCTTTCGGGTGACGGGGTCCGAGATCGGGGCGTGGAGTTCCTCAGGCTGGACAATCGAGAGATGCGGCCTCGTGCGAGCCAGGAGCAAAGGGGTCATGCCAGGCACAAGCGCCAGTTCATCCAGCGACTGGAACGGGGCATGGGGCGGCAGATAGCTTAACCCGAGGGCAAGATAGCGCTGTTGCTCATTCGGGTCCTGCGCCTGGGCCTGCCGACGCCATGAAACCATCTCCCGGGAGATCATTGCCGCCTGATCTGGCGTTGCACCGCATTCCACGAATAGCGCAGCGAGAAGTGGCAGGGGGGCAGTATTGGGATTGATCGTAGCGGCCTGACTTGTGAGGCTTATACTGAGCTCAAGACCATCAATCCGGCTGACATGAGGTGTGCCGTCGAGTGGCCAGCGTGTGGCGATTGGCCCGCTCTCGTGAAAGACTGCGCTGGCGATACCGCCTTCAGCGAGTGTCTCCATACGGGCCGTGTCGCGCAGCAGCCGTGTTTCACGCAAGGCCGAGCCTGCGCTGGCGATGGTCATGGCCGTCAGCAGTGAGAGCCCCGCCAGCGCCCAGAGCACGATCACCAGCGCGAAACCGCGATCCGGTCTCTCCAGTGCTGGCTGCCTCGTGTTCACCGATCCAGACCGAGTTTCTCGCGCAGGCGTTTTTGCGGGTCGGCGCTGCCGGTCGTGTGCATCGACTTCATCTCGTCTGGCACATCGGCAGCATTGGGGTGAGTGTCGCGCAGATCTTCCATCAGGTTCACGGCGTCGCGCTGGTCATGGATGACGTGGGGCGTGATCAGGATCAGCAATTCGGTGCGTTGACGACTATTATTCTGGCTTCCCGCCAGAAAGCCCAGAACCGGGATGTTCTTGAGCCAGGGGATGCCGCTATTGGCGCGAGACGAGTTCTCGGTGATGAGCCCGGCAAGCCCCACTGTCTGCCCGTCCTGCACGACCACACGCGAATTGACCGAACGGTCATTGAAAGTGGGATTGGCCGCGCTGCTGGTGTTGCTGGCTGCATTGGAACTGACAGAGCTCACCTCCTGTGACACATCCAGCGTGACGAGGCCGCTCTGGCTGACATGGGGGGTCACCTCCATGATCACGCCGGTAGGCTGATAGGTGAACTGGTTATAGACGGAAGTCCCGATTGTGCTGGATTGCGAGCCGATCTGCACGGGTACCAGCTGCCCGACCTGAAGCCGTGCTGCCCGGTTATCCTGTACCATGAGCTGGGGCGAGGATAGCACATGCACCGTGGTCACATTTTGCAGGGCATCGATAGCAAATGGCGCCCCGCCACCGCTTGCCCCGCCGATGATGAAGCCGGGCAGGGTGTGGCTGAAAGCGGCCGTGGCGAGTGTGCCGGCCGTGATGGTCTGGCTGTTGGTGCTCAGCACGCCATTGATGCCGCCAGACTTGAAGAAGAACTGCGTGCCGTATTGCAGGGCGTCATTGAGCTGCACCTCGGCGACAACAGCGTCGATACGCACCTGGAGCGGCATGACGTCGATACGGCGCAGCATCTGCTCGATCGTATCGCTTTCCTGATCCGTGGCATGAACCAGAATGGCGTTATGCTGGGCGTTCGAGAGGATACGCAGTGTGTCGGTATTGTGGTCTCCGCCGCCTGAGCTGTCGAGCCCGCCCAGAAGCGGATTGTTGAGGGACGCATTGCCGCCAGCCTGACCTGCAGGGGCTGCCGTGTTCTGCCCTGTCTGGCCAAGAGGGTTCGTGCCGGTGCCCCCCAGACCCCCGCCCAGACCACCCCCTGTAAGGCCGCCGCCGGTCAGCCCTCCGCCGTTCAGGCCGCCCCCGGTAAGCCCCCCCCCGGCGCCCCCAAGGCCGCCGCCATTCAATCCCCCTCCCATGCCAGTTTGTGCTGTCTGGCCATTGCCCGAACCGGGCGGTGTGGCTGTCACATTATCCGGGGTGAAGGCCTGCTGAAGCGTATAGGTCACGTCATTGACGCTTGAATTCTGCACGTAGAAAATATGCCAGCTTCTCACAGTTGCTCTGCGATGCTGCTCGATGACAGAAAACAGGCGTCTGGCATCCTCGATATAGCGCGCGTTGCGTGCCACCACGAGCACAGCATTGACACGGGCAAGGGGAAGGACGTCCACAAGCTTCGAGAGCGAATTACCGGCCCCGTGCAGCGCTGATTGCAGCGCGCTTGCCATGTCCTTCGCATTGCCTGAGTCGACAGGTAGAAGTGCATAGGACTGGCTGCTCAGCCAGTCCACATCGAAAGCATGAATGACCTCGACCAGCGCGTTGCGGGCCGAGGGGTCTCCGCTCACCATAAGGGCATTGCTGCTGTCTATCGCTGCAACGCGAGCGCCACCCTGCACGAAGGGCTGCAAGGCATGGGCAAGAGAACTGGCCTGTGCGTAGCGCAGCGGAACCATCAGGTCACCGCCCATCGAGAGGCTGTCAGCCATGCCCGCCAGCGCACCCTGCGCGGCACCCGGCGCCGACTGGCTGGGCACGACACGATAAAGGCCGTCACCATGCACCAGCACAGCATGAACCTGCGCCAGTATCACCTGCAGCGCTGGCAAAAGCTGGGCATTGGTCAGGGGTTCGCTGGTTCTGAGCGTCACCTGTCCACGCACGGCAGGATCGATAGCGTAATTGACGTGCAGGATGTCGTTGAGAATCTGCGAGACGGCATCGCGCACATCCGTATCGGCAAAGTTCAGCGAAACCTGACCGATACCTTCTGTGTCGCCGCTTCCGCGGAGGGTGGGAACGTTCGGGCGAGCGAGGCTGTAGCGCGCCTTGCCGGTCGGATCGTCCGATGAGAGGCGTCCCTCCTGCGGAATATCCTGCAATCCACCCAGCGGTATCGGGCCACCAAGGGGTTTGGGTTTGGACACCGGCTTGTCGCATCCGGTCAGGCCAAGAGTCAGGCCTGCGGCCAGAGCAGTGAGGCCAAGACGCAGGGAGGCCTGTCTGCGGGCATCCTGTCTGCCGCGTGACAGAACGTGGGAAGGAAAGGCGCGGGGCAGAACGATCATTGCGGCATACCTGGTGGAGGAGTGTCAGATGAGGCAGGAGGGGCGAAACGGGAGAGTTCATCGCGCGAGAAGGTCTCGGGCGGGTTTTCGCTTCGAGGAGCATGATCAGGCGTCGACGGGCCAGATAAGCGGTCACGATCGGGGCGCATCAGCCTGTCCTGACCGGCCTCGCGAATGGTGATGGTACCTTTTCCGATCGCAATAACCTGCCAGTTACCAATATGACCCTGCAACGGTACGATAACGCCACGTTCCTGACCCGGTATCATGAAAATGGCATGGCTGACTCCCCCATTTTCGATAATACCTGTCAGGCGGGGCGTACCAGCCAGGGCATTGCCAGTCGGGGAAGGGCGTCGCGTCGGGGCAAAGAGTGGGCGGGCGAGGCTATGGTCCTGCCAGGCGGCCCGATCGGCTTGCGTTGGACCGGCGCAGAGCCCGGCATGGGGTATCATCAGAAAAGCACAAAGCATGACGCAGCGTTTGGGCAGGAGGGCTGTCATGGAGCTGTTTCCTTCGCGAGACGGGCCGGTAGCGCCATGTCACGGCGATAGGCAAAGACCCCCATGTCGCATGACAGGGCATCGGCGCTGCGACCCTCGTCTTCGGATGCATGGAGATGAAGCCCGTCCACGACGAGGGCAGGCGAGGCTTGTGCGAGGTCAGTGAGAAAATGAATCAGGGCTGGATAGGGAGCAGACAGCGTGATGTGCAACCCGATGCGCCGGTAACTGCCTTCTCTGATTGGGGCGAGCGTCTCGCTGCTGCTGATTTCGATGCCAGACTGGCTGGCGAGATGCGCCAGTTTGTCCTGCAATGTGGCACTCGCCATGGTGTCGCTCGCACCATCGATCAGTTGCGGTGCCGATGACGGACGGTGCGCTGCAGATTGACGCAAATGGGGCAGGATTTCCTGCAGATGGGCCATACGCTCCGCCGTCTGCTGCGCCAGGGCAATGCGGCTGGCGTACTGGCTGTAAACCCCGATCAGCGGGCCGACGATAACCAGCCAGACAAGGGCGACCGCCATCAGAAGGAGCATGAGGGCCAGCACGCGTCCCCTTCGCCCTTCTGGCAGATCATGAGACAGACGCATCAGCGCCAATGGGAGCCGTGTCCTCATGGTCTCGCTCCGGTATGGGGTGTGCCAACGAGATGACCAATTTCCGCTCGTATTGAAAACGCACTGGCATTTTGTCCTGCAAGGCGCGTGACGGGTGCGATAAAGCCAGGATTGCGAAGAACCGGCGACGTGCTAAGCCCCTGTATCAGCCCGGCGGGATCACGGGATTGCCCACTGATGAGCAGTTGGCCCTGCTTCAGGCTGAGATCGGTCAACCATGCGTCATCTGGCAACAGATCGGTCAGGGCGGCAATGATCTGCATCGGGTCACCAAGGCGCCGCCTCGCCCTGTTCACGATCCCTTCGCCCATGCGCCTGTCTTCAATCGTGCGACGCAACGCGCTGGCCTCCAGCGCCGGGCCGCGCAGCGCGTCAATCTGGCGTTCATATCCAGAAAGAACACGCGATTGATGCCACAATAGGCCCAGCAGGAGACACGCGAAAAGAGTGCATGCGCCGAGAGGCAATGCGAGACGTGGGTCGCTCAGACGGGTCACGAGAGGACGCGCAACAGGCTGTCTGATCAGGGCCCCGCCAGTCTCATCAGCAATGGCTTGCGGGTGAGCTTCCAGCAGGTGGAGACGCTCGAACAAAGGGCGTAGCGGTGCCTGTGGAACGACGGAGAGACGGAGCACGATCTGTCCGAGCGCCTCGTCGCGCCTGAGTACGATAAAGTCCCAGTAAAGCGCCTCGGCATCGAACGGCGTCAGGCGATCCATTTCATAGGCGAGAATGGCCGCGAGGTCCTGTTCTGCAGCGAGGGGAAGCGTAACATCGCGCTGCATGATCCGCCCTGCCGGCAGAACAAGCCTGATGGCAGCATGGCGTGCCTTGCCTTTGCGCAGGGCGCGATATCGCGCGCCTGTCTCGAGATCCAGCGTTTCCGACTGCCCTAGCGTCCCGATGATGATCCGGCTGCGCGCCTCGCGCAGATAGAGTGTCAGGGCGTCGTCAGTGGCGACGGCCTCAACCACTGGGCGTTGAACGGCTGCAAGCGCTGTCTTGACACGTTCCGGCAAAACGGCCCGGATCTGGCGCCACCACCAGACAAGGAAAGGCTGCATCACCATGTCTCCTTTTCCTTCAGCTTCACGGTAGAGGATTCAGGCGGGGTGCCACCACGATATCGGGCCAGTGGCGCGCATCGCCCGGCGCGAACACAAGACGCAGGCGCACCAGCTCGGGCAGGGTATTGCCATACCATGTCGGGCTCCAGTGCCCGGCTGCGTAATAATGCCACTCCACGCCCTCGAGACCGCTCAGCAAGACCCGTTGTTCCACAGGCGTCGGGGGTTCGATCACATGCCGATAGGCTGACCACTGCAGCACGAACCGATGCGCGTCATCCACGAAGAGCGCCATGTTTGCCCGTCCTCCGCCGGAAATTGCCTCAGCCTGTGTTTGAAGGGCATGGGGCACGGGGCCACGCCATGTGAGGCGATGGTTCGTGCCCACAAGGAGCGGCCCCTCGCGTCCATTACCTGCATCGGCACTGGCAACCACCTGCCTTACAAACCTGTCCACCGCATCCAGATCATCCTGTGCAGCCAGGGTCTGGCGTTGCTGCTCGAACAGGCGCGTGGCGGCATCGAAACCCTGGCGCAGGACCAGCAGCACCAGAGAAAACACGACCAGAGCGATCAATAGCTCCAGCAAGGTGAACCCGGCCGCTTCTTCACGGCGCGGGGTCATGGCGTGCCCTCCGCCGGGCCAGAACACAGGCTGCTCAGTGTGACGGCGCGCTGGCCGGAAAGGGTAAAGGCGTCAGGCCAGGATTCCGTTACGGTGACGTGGTAGAGGACAGTTCCTCCACGATGTTCCAGTGGGGTCATGGTGATACGCCAGTGGAAATGATGTCCGTCCTCGCCGCTCTGGGTAAAAGCACCGGGGGTCATGCCGTGACCGATGGCATCGAGATGTGACCGCGCCCGTGAGAGGGCCTCGCGCGTGGCGGTGGCGACGTGTCCTGCCGCAACGCCATCCAGCATGCCGCGATAGACGACCCCAAGCGCCAGCGCGACGATGATGAACGCAATCAGCACTTCGATGAGCGTAAAGCCGCCTTCGGAAGCAGGATGCGTGCCCTTTACCTCCATCATCCGCCGTGGCTTTCGATGGCACCGGTCAGCCAGTTGACGCCCAGTGTCATGCGGCTCGCCCCCCGGCTGAGCCCGAGCACAGGACCCGATGCGCTGCCATCCGGGTAGAAGCGGAACACGCTCCTCGTGTCTGGCGTGATCGTAATGGAGGGCAGGGCTCCCGCAGTTGCCGGGGTGGTGACGTAGCTTCCGGAAAGCGGGTTGATATCGAGTTCCTGGGCACGCCCCGTATAGAGCGCGCGGGCATGGGTCTCGCGCATCAGGGCGGCGATCTGTCGCGCCGCGTTACGCAGTTCGAGCCGTGCAGGATGCGAGGCGCCGTGTCGGACCACAATGGCGCCAATCATGCCCAGAATGACCAGCACGACCAGCATCTCGATCAGGGTAAAGCCGGACTCGGCCTGCGCTCTACTGGGCAAGGTCATTAAGGCTCAGCATGGCGAGGAGAAGCGAGGAGACGATGCCTGCCACCATCAGACCCATGACGATGGTGATGGCCGGGACCAGAAGGGCAACAAGGCGCTGAATGGCAATGCGGGCCTGATCTTCGTGAATATCGGCGGCCCTGAGCGCCATAGGGCCGAGGCGTGCGGTTTCCTCACCCAGTTGAAGCAGATGGATCAGCCTTGTCGGAAAAATGCCAGCGGCGCCCAGTGTTGCTGACAGCCCCGCGCCGGAACGTGCGCTTTCAGCGGCTGTCTCGATAGCGGCGTTGGCGGCCTGATTGCCCAGCGCATCACGCACGATCCCCAGTGCCGGAAGCAGGGCAACGCCATTGACCAGTAGGGTGCCGAGAATACGGGCAAACCGGGCGGCCAGGATTTCCGAGACCAGACGGCCGAGCCCTGGCATACGAAGCAGCAGGCGGTCGACAGGGCGACGCAGGGCCGGGCGCTGCATGGCCAGACGCAGGCCTAAACCAGTCATAAATACGATGACCAGCATGGCGAAGCCGTAATGACCGATTGCAGCGCCTGCCTCCGTCAGAAGGCGCGTGGAGGCCGGCAGGGTCGCGCCATTCTGCTCAAAAAGCGGCGTGAATTGCGGCAGGACCTTCGTGAGCAGCAATGTGACAGATCCGATAGCCGTCAGGGTGAGGATGGCGGGATAGATCATGGCCGACTGGACGGTGCTGATCAGCGCGCGTTCGCGTTCGAGCAGCCCGGCGAGCCGCTCCATGGTGGGGGCCAGATCTCCTGTGGCTTCAGCCGCCCGCACCATGCCGATATAGAGCGGGGGGAAACCACCCCGGCTCGTGGCAAGTGCCGAATGAAGCGCCTGCCCGTCACGGACCCTGTCCCGAACACCCTTCAGGACGCTGCCTATGCGGGGGGATGACGTGGTCTCGATCAGAAAACGCAAGGCACGATCCATATCCTGCCCTGCATCGAGCATGACAGCGAGTTCGCGTGTCAAATTCGCCAGTTCACCGCGCGTTACGCCGTGTCGCTTCAGGCTGAAGCCCTGCGCGCCAGAGCGCGGAATGGCTCCCGTGCCAGACGCGCGCGCAAACCTCGTGCGCCCCTTTGCGCCTTTCTCCGCCATACCGACATGGATGGGCATGTAGCCCTGGCGACGCAGTCTCGCGACAGCGTCTTCCTGCGTGTCGGCCACGAGGGTGCCCTGCTGCGGGGTGCCCTGCCGGTCAATGACTCTGTAGAGGAATTCCGTCATGAGGGGGCTGCGCTCGCCACACTCAACCGACAGCGCGCACGCTACGCATGACTTCCTCGATGGTGGTCTGGCCATCAACGGCTGCACGAAGCCCGGAATCGAAGAGGGTTTCCATGCCGGCTGCGACGGCTGCTCGTTCTATCGCGAGATGATCGGCTTTCTCGAAAACGAGTTTTTCAATGGCCTCATCGGGTTCAAGAAGTTCTGCGATTGCGAGCCTGCCCTTGAAGCCTGTATGGCGGCAGGAGGCGCAACCCGCCGCGTGATGAAGAATGATCGGCTTCCCAGAGACAAAACGATCGAGCTGCAATTCCTGAACCAGCGCCGCAGGTGGCGTATAGGGCGTCTTGCACAGAGGGCACAGGCGACGCACGAGGCGCTGGGCCAGAACGCCACGAAGCACTGCGGTCATGAGGTAGTCCTCCACCCCCATGTCGCGCAGGCGTATGATGGCGGCGGATGCTGAATTCGTGTGCAGTGTGGACAGAACCAGATGCCCCGTCAGAGCCGCCTGCACGGCAATCTGGGCGGTCTCCCGGTCGCGTATCTCGCCTACCATGATCACATCGGGATCCTGACGCAGAATGGCGCGCAGCAGGGCGGCGAAATCCAGACCGATCTGCGGTTTGACCTGCACCTGATTGATGCCGCCAAGCTGATACTCGATCGGATCCTCAATCGTGACGATCTTGCGCGTGACGGCGTTGAGATCGGACAGACCCGTATAGAGTGTTGTGGTTTTTCCCGATCCGGTCGGCCCGGTAACCAGAACGATTCCATTGGGCCGCTCGAGAAGCTTGCGCAAGCCTGCGACAATGCCGGGTTGCAGGCCCAGCGTGGCGTAATCGAAGACCGCGCCCGACCGATCGAGAACGCGCAGGACCAGCGTCTCGCCATAGAGCGACGGAATGGTGGACACACGAAAATCGACTTCATGCCCGCGCACGGCAAGTTTGATCCGCCCGTCCTGGGGCAGGCGTCGTTCGGCAATATCCAGGCGCGCCATGATCTTCACGCGTGAGAGCACGGCGGGCACAAGCTGGGCCGCCAGTGTTTCCGCCTCATGCAGGATGCCGTCATAGCGATAGCGTACACGCAGCCTGTCCTCGAAGGGCTCGATATGGATATCCGAAGCCCTGGTCTCGACCGCACGATTGATGATCTGGTTGACCAGACGGATCACGGGTGCTTCTGATGCCAGATCCTTCAGCCGTTCGGCATCGTCTTCAAGGGCATTGCCCTCTGCCTGCTCGGGTTCGGCCTCGCGGCTTTCATCCGGGTAGAGGCGGTCGAGCGCGGCTTCGAGTTCAACCGGGAGGGCTGCATGGGTTGCGATGGTCAGGCCCGTCGCCGCCTGCAGGGCCGCAGGCGTGAAACTGTCCAGCGGGTCGCGCATGGCGAGAGCCAGCGTGTTTCCCTCCAACGAGAGCGGCACAACATGCGCATCACGCAGGAAACGCGTCTTGAGCTGCCCGGTCAGCACCGGATCGGCCGGATAATGGTCAGCACCTGCAAGAGGAATATCAAGCAGTTCAGCATAGGTTCTGGCCATGAGCGCTTCTGACACCAGACCCAGTTGCAGCAGGATCTGGTCGAGGCGACCACCGCTCTGCTCTGCGGCACGTGCAGCGCGGTCCAGCCCTCGATGGTCGCAATATCCTCTGTCGACCAGCAGGGCAGCTAACGCCTCGAGACGGCCGTCATGCTGACGCTCAGCCATAGGACTGCCCGATGATCTCGAGCAACCAGCCGCCCCAGAGGGCAAAGGCGAGCCCCGGGCCGAAGGGGATACGCGTCTGTGCGCTCAGGCTGGCTTTTCGCGTAAGCCATGCGCCGGCCAGTGTCACGACAGCGCCCACAAACACGATCTCGGGCAGGATGAATGGTCCCAGCCATCCGCCTCCGGCGGCGAGCAGCTTGGCATCGCCACCGCCAAGCCCGTCCCGCGCTCGCAACTTGCGATAAAGCAGCGCGACGCCGCCAAATGCGGCCCAGCCCAGCAAGGCAGCAAGACTGTGCAAATGAAAGTCGGCGCGACCATGCTGCGCTGCGAAGGCGAGCCCGATACCGAGCAAGGGGAGAGTCAGGTAATCCGGCAGGGTTGTGCTGCGCAAATCGATGGCTGCGAGCAACAGCAACCACCAGCCAAACAGGCATCCCTGAATCATGAGATGAGTCAGGTCGAGACGATCCGGCGCCATATGCACGGCCCAGTCAGCGGCTCCCGCAACGATCAGGGCCGCGACTTCCATCGCCGGGTGGAACGCATCGATAGCCGAATGGCAATAACGGCATTTGCCACGCTGTATGGCGTAGCTGACCAGCGGTATGAGATCGCGGGCGCCAAGCACGCAATCGCAGTTCGGGCAGCGTGACCGGGTAAAGAAAGGCGAGCGCCCCTCTGGCAGCCGCCAGGCAAGCACACCGAGAAAGGATCCGATGAACGGCGAGGCGATGACGAGGCCTGTATGGAGAGGGAGCGCGAAATTCATGGGGGCGCTCAGGGATTGCAGATCATGGCAGCGCGATCGCTCGTCGCTTCATGAGCGCCCTTCGAGCAGAGGTCATAATCATGGCCCGGTCGTTCAGAGGGATTGCTGTAGAGGTAGGGGTGGTGCCACGGGTCCTTCGGGTCAGCATTATCCTTGAGGTAAGGCCCGTTCCAGTTCTCGGCGTCCTGCGGACGTTCGATCAGCGCGTGCAGCCCGTCTTCAGTGCTGGGGTAGCTTCCCGTGTCGAGACGATACAGATCCAGAACCTCGGCCAGCCGCTGAATGGATTGATGAGCAACAGAATTGCGTGCGCCACCCAGCTGACGCAATGCGGCGGGCGCGACGAGACCGATCAGCAAACCGAGAATGGCAATCACCACCAGCAATTCGAGCAGCGTGAACCCGGCCTCGTCGGTATCGGAGGGAACGCCGATATCGTTGCCTTCGGTCTGGTCGGGGCGCTGCGTGGTCCGGATGGGCCATTCGCATGTTTTGGCGCAACGGGGCTGTGCTAGCGTATCAAAAAGGCGCATCAATAATATGTCCGATATGAAAAGCCCTGAATCGGGGAGGAGTGTAGCGCAATATGGCCGTTGCGTATGCGAGCTGCATGATTTTTGTTGCTTCCCTGTACCATTTACCACCCAGGGTTCTTCCCGCAATTCTGGGGGTGGAAAATGGTCGCAACGGCATGGTGCGTCATAACAGTAACGGAACGGATGACCTCGGGGTAATGCAGGTCAACACGCTGTGGCTCGGGCCTATTGCACAGTTTACCCATGCTACGCCGCAAAGCGTCTACCGCAATCTGCTGACCCAGCCCTGTTATAATATCAGCGCAGCGGGGGCCATCATGCGCCTCTATCTCAATGAATCTCATGGTGATCTCATGAGGGCGGTCGGGAATTACCATTCGCATACCATCGCGCTCAATCTGGCGTATCAGCAGCGCGTGCTGGGTGCGGCACGCCTTCTGTTCCAGAATGGCGGTCATTGAGCCTCCGTTCAATGATCGAGCCCGGTGACGTGCAGAGTCTCGACCAGTGCCGGGGCATCCTGCGCAAACAACGAGATGTGCGTGCTGCCTTCATGGGGGAAGATCAGATCCGTCATCCTTAACTCACCGTCATTGGCGAAAATCTCGACAGAGGAACGGTCTACCACGAGGTGCAATGTGATGGTGTTGTCGTGCGGGAGCAATGAGGCAATGTGGATCGGGCTGAACTTGCCTGAAAAATCGGTCACTCCGGAACGCGAACGATCCAGCGACACTAGGTGACGGGCGAAATCATAGCTGATGCGCGTCCCTTCCTGGGCATCTTGAGATTGACGCACAGTGATGCCTGCCTGCCCCTTGCCGTCGCTGTGCAGGGTCAATGAGATATCCTCTACCTCGTGCTGCACGGGCAGGGGCCAGACCCCGCCCGCGACCAGCGCCTGACCTGCCCAACTGCGGGAGGGAGAGCGGGCGGTGAGCGCGTCGTATTCGGGTGTCGGAACCTGATAGAGATGCGGCTTGCCACGCAGTGTCCTGAGCGAGAGCGCAACTGGCAGGGTCATTTGGCCGCGCCAGGGTGCAGTAGGAAGCTTGTCAGCATAATCCCAGTTGCTCATCCAGCTTATCAGGCGGGGCGACAGTCCTGGCGTGTTGGCAATGCGTATGGCCGCATAATTATCGGCTCCATGATCGAGCCAGTGATAGGCCGATGGATCGGCCCCTTCAGGAGGGAGAGGATCGGCGGTGAATTTCGTGCCGTCAAAGCGGCCTGTGAAATATTCTACCCCGGATCCCCCGGCAATGCTCCAAGGATTGACGCTGACGATCATCACCCAGCGGGTATCCTTACGATTTCCATCCAGATCGAACGCGACAAGCGTGGGCATCTCCCACAGCATGCCGGGCTTGCGATAACCGTTCGGCTGGAAGTCGCTTAAAAAATCCCAGTGCTTCAGATCGCGGGAACGATAGAGCTTGACCAGCTGCGCATCGGCAACAACGGTCGTCATGACCCAGTATTGCCCCGGTGCGTACCACACCACTGACGGATCACGGAATTCTCGTGAGTCGGGAGACAATGTGAGTATCGGGTTGCGCTCGTGATGTTCCCACGTTGCGCCGCGATCGAGACTATAGGCAAGTGATTGTGCCTGCGTACCGTCAGGGTGGGCCGGATCCTGCGAGAAAACAGTGGTGTAGAGCGCAATTAATGGCGGAATGTGGTTTCTGCCCAGACCAGAACGATTATCCCGATCCACCACGACTGACCCTGAAAACATGTCCCGTCCGGGCGAAGCGGCGAGCGCTACGGGTTCCTCATGCCAGTGCAGAAGGTCACGACTGGTCGCGTGACCCCATGAGGTATGACCCCACACCATGCCATCCGGATTATACTGATAAAAAAGATGCCATGTCCCATCCAGCCAGAACGGCCCGTTGGGGTCATTCATCCAGTGCGCGCGAGGAGAAAAATGCAGCGCGGGACGCCATTGCGGTGTCTCGATCTTGGTATTCGAGTAATTGCCTGTCGGGTTTGACTCCCGCGCAGCGGCAGGACAGGCAGTCATGGCCGTCAGAGGCGCGATGAGCCCGGAGAGCGCGCAGAGTATTGCGCAAGGAAAAAACCGTTTATGGCGCTGTGACATCATCACCCGAAGCTGAGGATACCCAAAGGAAAGTGACCGGCCCGCATGGGGCAGGCCGATCACCAGACGCTTATTGTTGTGTGGTCAGAAAGGCATTCATGCGGGCATTCACATCCGGGCCGATCTGCTTTTGCTGGCTGATCAGATCCTGAATGAACCCGACGATATTGATATCGGCACGATTGGCCGAAATATCGCCGTAACCTCCAAGGCCATTATTGCCATAGCGTGTGTCGACAATCGACGCATCGCCACGAATGCGAACCTTGACGGTCGGTGACAGCGCACCACCACGACGTCCTTCAACCGTGTCGATGAAGGATTCCACGAGCCCGCCTGGCATAACGTAATGCGAGTAGGACTGGAAGGCGCGCGGGTTCTGATCCGGGTTGGCATCGTAGTCGGTGCCAGCCGCGATGTTGAGGTTGGTCGGGTTGCCGAGCATAAGCCCGCTTCCGTAGTTCATGGGCTGGAAATCACTACGGATGCCATTGCCGACGAAGCCATAGACACCGTCAGGTCCATCTACACCGGCCGCATAGGTCGTGCGATGGCTGATGGTGAAGATGTAGTACTTTCCGTCCTTGATATACATCTGCGGACGTTCGGTCTGATCGTTCACGCAATTGGCTTCGATCAGCGGCGACAGGAACTTCCACTTGGACAGGGAGCCATTCTCGGCGACTGCCAAGCCAATGGCGGCCTTCTGGTAATACGCGCCCGTGTTCAGCACCTGCTGGACGGTCTCGGCGTGCGGATCATTGGCGCGATAACCCAGATCCTCCGCCGTGCAGTTGGCGAGCCCACGTTCACCGGGCGTATTGCCCTCAAACACCATATAGTTGGTGCCCGGGTGCTGGGGGTCCTCGAAAGTGAACGGATCGCGGAAGTTGTAATACGGGTTCTGCGCGCCATTCTGATAGAGAACGCCGTCGGGGCGCAGAAGCGGCGTGTGTTGCGTGAAGCCCGTAAACCAGACATGGTTGAAATCGGCATGGATCTGGCCAAGGCTCTGGGTGATCACCGCTTGTGAGGGGGTGATATCCTGACCCGCTGCGTTCCGGTTGAATGCCATATCGGTATAGAACAGCGATACCTTGTTGCTCGTGGGGTCGAGCAGACGCATCGAGCCGGACCATTCGGCGGTGATGGTATAGGTTGTGCCGGCAAAAACCTGTTCCTGCGCCCCTTCAGGGATCAGGTGTCCACCATAGATCCAGCCTCCGTTGGTCGGGCGACGGCTCGCCGGGATGCCTGCGCGGCGGTAGAAATAGCCGATACGGGCATGGGTGTGACGGTCATCGAAGCCATAACCGGCGTTCTTGTCGGCGGTCAGGCAGAAAATAACTTCCCAACCGTTATAGCTGAACTGATTGGCTTTCTTGTCGATGAGCGTCCAGGTGTCCCAGACCCACACATCAGGGTTGGTTGCCGGGAAATCGGCGGGGACATCAGGCATGACGAGCTGCTCGGGAAGCGAGTTCTTGCCTGCACCGGCCGAGGTGTCGGAATGGGCCTTGATCTGCATGGCATCGGCACGCGTCCATCGCGCCGTGAAGCTGTCCTGCGGGTCATAGGCTTTCTGGGTATGGATTGTGGGCAACGGGAAGCCGGGCACGCCATTAAGCGAACTGCCCGGATACAGTTTCGCGCCATGCGGCATCATGCCGGGGCGGGGCGCAACACGGAACGCCTCACGCAGGGCGTCGGGGTTGAGCTGGGCAAAAGCCGCCTGGCTGGTGAATGTTGCGACCATCGATCCGGCCAGCAACAGATTGAGCATCGCTCTCTTTCGGAACCTGTTTGCCATGTCACCCTCGAATGATTGAGTCATGAGGCATGCCAGGAACGTTACTGCTCCGTCACGCATCATGATCCTGTTTCTCGTGCCCTGGTGGCGTAACGTTCCTCCAGCGCCACGTTACTTGATCACGACTTCGTTATGAGAGTCAAATCGCAATTAACGACAGATTGATGAAGGTTGCCGTTTGCATCCGTGGAAGTGACTGGGCGTGTCACACATCTGCGATACATGCCCAGTCAACAGCGTTGGCTTCAAATCACATCACAAGCTATGCCATTGTTACACGCTGATATTTGTCTGGAGCGGAGAAAGGCGATGGGCCCCTCGATGGGTTTGTTCTGCGAGAATCCCCTGGAACAGAGTCTTGCCGCTGTAGCCTGAAAGCCTATCGCCGATCAGGTCTAACGAAAAAGCATTGCCTTCGGGACTTGGCGCAAACCGAGCGGAGGCCAGAGCAATCAAGATCGAATGGTGATCTGAGTGGGCCCCCAGGGTCAGGAATTATTACGGCGTCCAGTAGACGACTGTTGCGGCGAGGCTGATTGCCGAGAGGAGAGTGTGGGCGCACCTAGCGTATTGCGTGGCAATGCAGCGCCAGTTCTTGAGACGGCCGAACATGTTCTCGACCTCGTGCCGCCGGCGATATCGGGACCTGTCGTGCGGGATCGGCACTCTCCGGTTCTTCGTGAACGGGATGCATGGCTCGATGGCTCGTTGGGTCAGATTGCGCCGGGAGCGATTGCTGTCGTAACCGCGATCGCCGATCTGGTGGCGAGCTCAGGGCGAGCGTGGCAGCAGCAGGGCTACGCTCTCGTGATCACACATCTGACCTTCGGTGAGCAGCATCGTTACTGGACGGACATGCCCGCCGCAGACAGCATGCAGTGTCGAATTCAGGCCGCCTTTTGTGCGTCCGATCCGACGCGCAGCACCCCCTTTTTGATCAGGCTTGCGGCAGTGCGATGCGCCGCCAGATGTGTGCTGTCGATCATCAATTCCCCCGGGACGCCAGCATTACGCGTCAGGGCGGAAAAGGTCCGGGCAAATATGCCGAGACGGCTCCAACCGATGAAGCGATTATACAGCCTCATATGCGGACCGTAGCTCGAAGGCGCGTCCTTCCATTGCAAGCCATGCCGGATCACGTAGACGATGCCGCTCAGCACGCGGCAATCATCTACGCGTTTCAGACCGCCCGTTTTCGGCAAATACGGTCCTAACGCGCGCATCTTACTTACAGGCAGGATCGGCAGATCAGACGTCGGGTTCTCCTTCCGATGACCGTCGAATCACATCATCTCAGTCCCGCAAAGGGTGCTGAGCCTAGACTTCGGCTTTGGCGGTCGCAGACCGATGATCGGGCACCAAACGCTTTCACGGAACAGAAACGAAAGATCGACGGGACGACGTTTCGGACGTCCCCTCATAGCGCCGTGGATATCAAACGTATGCAACGTACCCGTCTTAGACTTCGATCGCCCCTAGGTGAGACGCCTCCTCACGCGGGAGACATTTGACATCTTGGTAAAAGTTTAAGGTCGCCAGCCATGCAGTGAAACATTCCCACCTGAGAATACCAGCCATACTCTGTGAATACCGGTCGGAGACTTTGCAATTGTCACGCTATGCATGGTCGGCGCACTTTCTCCTTTAGGAATGCTGATGGATGCTAGGATCGGGCCAGTCTGGGCGTCAGTACGGAACTCGACCTTACCGCCGGTCTGGCTCGTCGTAATCGCCGCGAGCGATTTCAGGCCAGATAATCCGAAATCAATGCTGTCCCAATAGATAGCACGGTTGCAACATGTAATCGTGGTCTCAGAAGTTGAGGCATCTACACCATTCGGACTCCATGTTGGCGTACCGCCGATGATGAAATCAGAACCGTCTACGGCCCAATCGTCTATCGTTGATAGGTTTCCCTGCTCTATCCAGACGATAGCTGCCGTCTTGAGATAGGGGATATTTATTGTCACTTCCCTTGCCGTCAGGCTGTTGAGAGATTTTTTGGGACCCAGCGAATAAGTCAGTTTCTGAGGCAAACCATGAGCGATATCCGGAGCGGCAAACCAAGCGTTGCCGGGTGCCTTGTCTCCAAAGATGCTTGCCCTGATAACGAAATTTTTTTGTGGAACAGGCTCGTGACGACCATCGGGATCGTCGATGCGATTATTTGCCAATCCTACGAGATTTGTGAGGGAGATGCCACCTGCAACGCCTGAGCGTAACCAGGCCTGATAATAGACCTTCCCCGCAATCCCCGATTTCGACCCTATATTTGATCCATAGGTATCTGTAATTGTTATTTCTTGGTTTTTACTTACAGTATGGGCGCGAAGTAGATCACGCAGTCCTACGAACCAGTTAGCGTAATCTGCAAGATATTGCTGCAGGTCGCCGTCTATACTCAGCGACTCACGCGGGAAGAACGGTCCCGGCGTAAGATGATCGTAGTCGCCCAGCATAAGCTGAGAGGCACCGGAAACACCGACCTGCCCGAGCAACAACTTGATGCCTGGGTTGCTGGCGTGACAAGCGGCGCTTCCACGGACGGTCGGGTCACATACTTCTAACCGCCCATGATCTTCTGCGCGGGAAGATGGCAGAACACCGCTTGCCACTTGCTGGGGATAATACGCCGTAATGAGGGGGCGCCTTGTCCAGGCAGCCTTTTGTGAGATCATATGGTCAAGCGACCAAAAGTTAGGATAATTATCGAACTCCGGGTGTGGTTCAACATACAGGTTGCATGACACGCCATGCGCGGCCTCATCACGCAGGTTCCAACCCGATACCTGGTTGATATCCGTGCATACCTTGAGAGTGGATTGCATGGAGTTGGTGAAAGGAACGATGTATTCACCGAGATTAGGAAGGATATTCCCCCGGGAATCGTAGTATTTATTTCCGTCATCGCCCAATGTATCGAGATGTACACCATCAAAACCAAGCCTGGTGACCGACAATTTCAGCTGTTCAGTGAGCCACCTGAGCCATCGGTGGTCGGCCGGGTTCATCAGGTAGAGACCGTCAGACTGCCACCCCCATCCAGTCCAACCCGCGCCAATATTGGTCGAGCCCTGGTTGGTCAGCTTGCATGTCCCGGTAGCTGCCCGGCACGGGGCTGAGAACAGGCCCATGGAAAGTGAGATGTTGTGGTTGACAGTCCGGTAATCCGACCAGGCACCATTCCAGAGACTGTATGCGAGAAATTTGATGCCGTATCGGGTAAAGGCATTGTGGTAGGCTGCAATCGCTTGGCGGTCGACCGTCACACCAGCGAGGTTTTTCCAGCGCGACGTGATTGGCATCGGTTGATCATGCCGCCATAAAAGATCGTAGCCTTGGATGAGGCTCACGTGATATTGCGCGAGATTATCGGCTACCTGTTGTGCTGTCACGGCGCTGCTGGCGAGCGTAGGCGCGTCCACGAACGCTTCGATAGGATCTTCCCAGGCATTTGCCGCAATGTTGAGTGCTCCCGTCGCCGTGTCGAGTTGGGATCCGTTCTCCGTTCCGCTACCATTACATCTTACCGGAACGGCATAATTTGCCTTCGACAGGGCGACGATGACAAGTTGATAGGCTTGCGCATTCAGTGTGGGGACGTTTTGCCTGAAGACGATGGTGCGGCTGGCGCCAGCCTCAAGCGACGTGTCGCTGTATTGCGTAGAGACGGACGTGCCTCGCGAGCATACCGCAAGCTTCAGCCGACCCTCAAACCGCGCGCGGCCTTTATTATTCAGGGCAACCCTGATCTCAGCAATCGAACCGGGAGTGTAGAAAGCCTTGTCGTCGAGAACATGTGAAATGATCGGACCACTCAGTGAAGACGCGTAGGACGGAGAAAGGCCAATCATGGATACGAGGAGAGTGACAAGACGTTTCATATATGCCTCGCTGATAGATCGCCCTTGAACAGTCAGGACAGTCCGGTTCAGGTTCGTAATACCGCCAGTTTATCGACCGCCTTCGGTAAACAGAACGCAAGTCTGAGAACACGGGTCATTTGTGACTGACGCGGTATCAGCAGCTCAAGTATAGCTTAGGCAGCGTCGCGTGTCCTACCCGGGTTTGAAATGCCGCTCCCATGGCACAAAGGCGTTAGTGCCAATGGTCGTCGCGAAAGACCGATCCGGAACTATTGACGCGGTGGTAAGCGCAAACTCAGGCGCAATCCGCACCGCTTGTAGCCCTACCAATCCTATTGTGGGCAGCCGGGCTTTCTCATCACGCAGCTGCGCTGATTGTCGATCCAGTAAAGGCCCCCATGGGGAAATCGCTGGTAAGAGGGAGACGCATTGATCGCCTCATGCTGCTGGTTGCTTGCCTCCAGCCAGGTAAGAGAAAAGTGCGAGATCATCATCTGCCGAACGCACCTTTCGAACATTGTGCCTCCTTACCAGAAGTATGCAGTAAAGGGGGATGATATGTCGTGATCAGCCTATTCTATGTTCAACCGAGCTCAATCATGCCCGCCATGGCCACTCCGCATGCAGCGAGATCCCGGGCAGCGCAACCAACGCTTTTGAAAAACACCGATACCATCTCCCGTGGGGTCCCAGTTAGATGATCCGCAAGCGACCCGACCTGCGACCAGTTCTTCCCCGCTTGAATGATGTCGCCGGCTTTAACCGGCGCCCCGACAGGGTCATCGACCACACACATGCTTCCCTCCACAATCCCGGGCCCAACTTCAACAATGACGGGTCTATAAGCGCCTAAACCACTAACCAGCGTGTCTGATGTCGCTATGTTGTCGTAGAGCATTTCCTTGCTGCTCGTGATCGTCAGCACGAGGTCATAAGCCGCCTTGCCACATAACTCTTTTTGCAGATGCAGATTGGGATAGGGCCCCCGAAGCAGCATGGCGACATTTTGAGCTGTTCGTCCGCGCACGGACACTGTCAGTCCCGGATAGAGCTCATCGATTGCATCCAGATGCTCTCTGGCTTGTGCCCAAGTGCAGAGGTGGTCCCGGTTTCTTAGACCGGGGGTTAAGCTATAGACCGGCCTGAGAGTGGACGAGTTTAAGGGTAAGGTTACACGGGAATGGTATCCGGGTGAGTTCAAGTCTCGGGTTGCGCTATAGGTGATCCGGGACGAGCAGACACTGGCAGCACTAGCGTCGATGCACGGCGTGCATCAGACGATGACCGCCCAATGCAAGCGCCAGGCGATTGAAGGTATGGCGGCGACGTTCTCTGGTAAGCAGGCCCCTGAGGCGACAATCAGCCCGGCCGACGTGGAGAAACTCCACGCGAAGATCGGGCAGCTGCTGGTGAAACGGGATTTTTTGCGCGATGCTTCTGTGCGATTGGGCTTGCTCAAAAGCGACAAATGATTGACCTGAAGCGGCCCCGGCTATCCGTGGTGCGGCAACCCGCGCTGCTGCAATTGAACCGATAGGGCGTTTACTACCGGCCCGTACCGGACAGTGAGACCAGCCTGGTTTTTATGTGGCTGATAGACGTGCAGTTTCTGGAGACGCCCTATTACGGGGCGCGGCAGATGATCCGGCATCTCAAGAGAGTTGGTAATGATTACGGGTGCGAGTGTGTCCGTCGACTGATGCCGACGATGGGTCTGCGGGCGCTCTACCAGAAGCCACGCACGACCATCCCACATCCGACGCATCGGGAATATCCGTATCTCCTGCGGGATCTGTTGATCGATCGCCGCAATCAGGTCTGGTGCTCGGACATCACCTACATCCCGATGCGCAAGGGTTTCTGGTACCTCGCGGCGATCATGGACTGGTCTACGCGTAAGGTCCTGTCGTGGCGCCTGTCGAACACGATGGCCGCCGACGAGGCGCTGCAGGAGGCCCTGATCCACTATGGCGCTTCGGATATCTTTAACACGGATCAGGGCCCACAATTTACGACGCCCCGGTTCACGGAAGTGCTGGAGAAACGCTAAATCCGCATCAGCATGGACGGGCGCGGACGTTGGCTCGATAACATGTTCGTCGAGCGCCTGTAGCGGTCGCTCAAATACGAATGCATCTATCTCCATGCCTTTGAGACCGGCGCGGAACTGCGGATAAGCCTTACGGGATGGATCGCCAATTACAATAGGAAGCGTCTGCATCCGGCATTGGCTGGACGCACGCCCGATGAAGGGTATCATGACGTGCCGACGCTCTCTGGTCCAGGGTTAACCCCGAACCCCAATGGCCAACAGTAACGCCGTCAAACGGGCGGCATAACGACAACCGGCTATAGCTTATCAGGCAATAAAAACTGTCCGAATAAACGGGTCCACCTTTCTGGAAGAGAAGGCGAGGGGGATCTTGCCTTTCTACCTAATGCACTAACCGTGCTTCTGCCTAAAGATATGAATACGGTGGACTGATCGCGGGTGTAACGCCGACCGGCTGGGGACAAACTGGAAGCAAGGGGGATCAAACCTCGTGTTCCGGGCAAAACATCCCGCGCGAGGCAGGTCAGCTACAACAGATGCCCACCCTGTTCTGCTTCGCCAGCCACCACACTGTAACCGTGATGTTCTCGTTGCCCATCCTGAGCCTAGACGGCGCAGCTTACCTATAGCTTTCCTATGAAAGGGGAGCTCGCTTCCTCTGTCATCACTATGCGCCTTCAGAGATCATGTTCCTATTCAATAGGGATGAAATCTTTGTCTACGAATGTGACTATCTCTCGTCAGCGATTGATTGCCATCAATGCGCTCTCGCTTCTTGCCACGACGATGATGCTGAAGCCCGCGCAGGCACAGATTGCCGTTTTCAAATCGACCGAAAGCCCCTGGCTACAGGACATTGCACTGACGGGCCTGATCGAGGGTGGCATCACGGCCAACCTGGCGCGTCCCGATAACGGAATCAATTTCGGCAATTTTCTTGGTGATCACGCCAATCAGGCCCAATTGAACCAGATCAGCCTGACCCTCACCAAGCCAATCGATCCGAGCAAATCCACCTATCAGGTGGGATTTACACTCCAAGGTCTTTATGGCTCAGACGCACGTTATTACCATCTGCTGGGCATCTCGAACCGTGCGATCGGGCAGCGGTACCAGATCCTGCCAGCGCAAGCTCATGTGGATGTTCATGCCCCCATCCTGACCGAGGGCAGCATTGATATGCAGGTGGGCATTCTTCAGGCCCCGATGGGTGTTGAGGTGCTCGATCCTACGGCGCGGCCCTTCTACACTTTGGCCTATACCTCGCAATATTCCGTGCCCTTTGAGCATCTGGGGGCAATGTTCCACTGGCATATCAACAAGATGATCGACCTCAATTTCGGGGTCGACACCGGTAACCAGACCACTTTTGGCAGCAATGACAACAACAAAGCCGCTGCCGGTTATTTCGGCTTTAATCTGAACGGTCTGGCCCAGGGCAAGCTCAACGTCGTGGAACTATCACGCGTCGGTCCTGAAAACGCGGTGAACACGCTTGGGCCTGTGGCAAACACGGCGCAGCGCTGGTGGAATGATATTGCCGCCTATTACACGGTCGACAGCAAACTCAGCCTGATCGGTGAATTCAACTTTCTGCACGATGACGGTTTACGTGCCGAGACGTGGAGCGTGGTCACATTCGCGGGCTATAAAATCTCATCAAGCCTTACCTTCAATTATCGCGGTGAAATCTATCGGGATAATTCGGGCCTCTTCGTGGTCAGCTTCTTAGATAATCAAGGGTACATGAACGCATTCAAGGGCGGTTATGCCCCTGCGGAAACCGCCGCGCCCACCACCTACGGGGCGCTGACACTGGGCCTAACCTATCGCCCCGATCTCGGTCATGGAATCCGCGTCTTCGCACTGCGTCCAGAAATCCGTTTCGACCGCTCGCTCAGTGGAACGTCGCCCTTCAATGATAACCGGAACTCCGGCATGTTCACTTTTGGTGGCGACGCAATGATGGGCTTCTGAGCGCTGAGGTCGCAGCGTCGCCTTGACCTTGGCCTGATACCAATCACGCCACAGCTGGAGGGCGTCAGCCCGCGGCTTGATCTAATGCGAGCCATGCTGATTAGGCTCAGGACTGACATTCAGAATGCGACGGTTACAGCGAGGCAGATAGCTGAGGTAAAAACGGTGGGGCCTTTGTCGTAGCATCTTGCGACATGCTTTCAATCCTCGGGGCAGGCGAACATGATGTCGATGCGGTGACGTTTCTGGTCTTTCTTTTTAACCTGTTTCATCGGGCTGCGGTCCCCTCCCGCAAATCAACATGAAAGCACCCATGCGGGTATTTCACGGTGCGATATGCTATAGGGTGTGTCATGACAATTTCCATCCTTCCTGGCCTGTCCCTTGCCGACAGTGAGCTTGAGGTCAGCTATATCTTGGCGTCCGGGCCCGGTGGCCAGAACGTCAACAAGGTTGCGACCGCAGCGCAGCTGCGTTTCGATGCAGCGCGTTCCTCGTCCCTGCCCGAGCGAGTGCGCGTGCGACTGCTTGACATCGCCGGTAGTCGGGCAACACGTGATGGCGTGATCGTCATCACGGCTAGGCGCTTCCGCACGCAGATCCGTAATCGCGAGGACGCGATCGAGCGTCTGGTGACAATGATCCGCGAAGCTGCCCACCGTCAGCCGTTCAGGGTGCCCACGCGCCCGGGCCGGGCGGCGCGCGCGCGCCGGTTGGATGGCAAATCCCACCGCGCGGGGATCAAACGTGGACGGGCTTTGCCCCGCGAAGACTGAAGCTCATAGCGTCAGTCTCTGAGATGCGCTTTCTAGCCCATCCCCTACCGTTGTCCGCGGAAAAGACCTACTTCCGATCATATGAGGAAACGGAAGTAGGATAATGGCGGAAGACCGCCATTATCCGTCCATCGGCAATCTTATCTCGCTACGCGTTATTGACCGATCCGATCGCAGACGACGCCCGGCGTCGACGGTTGTCTTTTGAGCGTTTTAGCGCCCAGTCCTCGAGTGTGAGCATTCCCAGATTCTCGCATCGCAGAGCGAGAATATCAGCTCTGAAGCCGTCTCGGGCGATCCACTCGAACATCAGACGAAAGTCCTCGGGCAGGCGCGCTCGCATGACAGAGGGGATCGTAAAGCTGCTGCTAGGGCGTATTCC